>Ga0181400_1000121_pt1 | contig 30085 bp, 44 predicted proteins | sample 23SPOviralmetaG_FD_130129 | JGI IMG/M metagenome (GOLD analysis project Ga0181400, IMG submission 130129) | Marine viral communities from the oligotrophic San Pedro Time Series (SPOT) site, San Pedro Channel, CA, USA - 23 SPOT_SRF_2011-06-22 | ecosystem: Environmental > Aquatic > Marine > Strait...
ACAGAATATGAAAAACTTTACTATAACCGTAATCCATGCAAGTTTCCTAGAAGAAGGAGAGACTCCCAAAGCAGTAGCTAAGGTGAAGACCTCAGGTCTAGACTTGTTCCAAGCAACAGAATACGCTTACAGATACACCAACAATGTTGATGGTAGCTGGAGCATGAAGATTGGTGAAGATGCTAATGATGATGTAGAAGTCATTGCACCCCTGATCCAACACAACGGCAAAGCATACGGACTGAGATCAACTTCAGTTGGCGATGTGATGATCGTAGACGATGGCGAAGGCTTTGTTGATACATTCAAAGTAGCAGGCTTTGGCTTTGAACCATGTGATGCAATCAGCTATGATATAGTTGATGCACAGACATTTGATACTACTTCGGTGCTGGCATAATGCTAGTACCTGAAGTCAAGTTGACAGAGTGTGTTGAGTGTTGCGGCGAAGGCTTTGACCTCGACACACTATATGAACAAGGCACAGAAGAGGATTGCTCTTGGTGCGGAGGAGATGGGACAGTACCATGCGAACAGTAGCAGACACAATGGAACGTCTAGACAACACTCTAGATGTAGTAGACGAGCTCATAAGAGAGCTACCAATAAGCAGCCAACACAAGAAGCGACTCACATCACATGTGTATGAGCTGTGGATGGATGTAGAAGAAGCAATTGAATTGCAACCTGCAGACTTTCCAAATTAGGGGTTGACAAACATAGCCACTGAGGCTATACTAGTAGAGTAAGTTAATTAAACAACGAGGGCACAATATGAACTATACAGTAAATGATCTTAAAGTAATCCTAGCTAAGGCAGAGCAAGCAGCTAAGAACGCAAGTGAGCAAGTCTACAACAAGTACGGCACGGACCACATTGGTGCATGCGGCTTTGCGTGGGTAGACATACATGCGTTTGAAGGCAAGAAGCTCAAGGGCAACACCAAAGCTGGCAAGGCTCTTAAGGCCGCAGGCATAGAGCAGAACTGGAACAGAGTGTTTAGCCAGTGGTGCAATTGGTACAGTGGACAGAACATTGATATCAAAGAAGCTGGTGCTCAAGCATATGCTAGAGTGTTAGAAGGCTACGGCTTTACTGCTTATGCAGGCAGTCGCTTAGACTAACAGCAGGCTAGGCTGTGTGGGGACAGTGTAGGACACGCCCACTGACTAGTACAGGTACAGTTGTAGTATACAACACACTAGACGGCTAGACTGTATCGACATAAAGAACTTAGTGTGGGGAGAATCCTTTGTAGCAATACAAGGGATTTTTTTTGACATTAATAAAAAAAATATTTTATTTTTTTTCTCGAGGGGGGTCGGGGCTTATAAAAAATATATAACAAAAACAAGCACTTAGCGTTAATGGCAACTTTTTAAAAACGGTGCAGTAGCAATCACCACCTCACTTCTGTAAGTACTTCACCTAAAAAAACTGCGCAACTATTTTTTTATCCTGTAGAACCCATTTCGGACTGTTCCTCTTATATAGTATGCGAAGCAACACACGCTAGAGCGACTAGCGAAAGCGTTACGAGCTTGCTCGTGTACAGTGTGCTTATAGTGTGCTTACTTTAGTTCCCAGTCTCTTAGGCTGTCGTATACGGTTTGTGCTTGTCCGCTAGTAAGTGCAAAGTCTCTCATAAGAATGGTAAGGAAGTGTTGTGGCTCAGTAGGATGACCTTGTTGATGTTGTAGCCATTGTTGATAAGCGTTCAGTTGTTCTAGTGTGTACATAGCGTTCCTTTATAAGTATGTATATGTATTTACTCAACATTAACTATGATGACAGTGTCACGGACTTTATAGCAGACATAAACACATTTTCATTTGCTACAGACTTGTTACTACGTGGCATATACACTGAACAGTCAGACTCGTGTACACTAGTGTTTGACAGCGAACGAGAGCGCATGTATGCTACACTTGCATACACTGGAACTGGTGTCTTAGAGTGCATATAAGCGTCATACAGCGTGATTGTGATCTATGTGCTACGTTTGAACTAGTATGCGCGACAAATACGTTAGATACGCTCTAGTTATTGTTTTAAAACGTCATCTTTTCCTTAACCGTTGTTTTAGACTGAAAGCAACACGTTGCAGTATGTCTGTATGCATGGTTTGACTAAAACTCGATCGTTATAGGCTAGTGTGTATGTTGATACTAAAATCTGCTTAACCGCTACGCTATCGCTTGCGCTTCGCGCTTTCTGCGTTAACCGCTTCGCGGCTTTTCTAGGCGCCGACCTTTCAGGCTTTCTCGCTAAATACTTTGTGGGCAAGGGAATCAACATACTATTCCTAACACTGTTGAGTTCAGTGGCACTTGCTACAGAACCTGCAATCGACGGTGTACAACTAGATCAAATAGATATACCACAACCTGATGTGTGGACAGCACCACAAGATGTAAGACACACATTTGATCTCAATCCTTTATACTCCCTAGAGCAAGATCGTACTCCACTGAGTGATGCTGACTTTATAGGTGTTGATTGGTACAGCACTGGTGAACCCGTACTGCCAGAGTTTGAATTTCATGAACCTGCTTCACGAGGTCACATCACTATATACTATCTACTGCAGGCTCTTGATGTCTACTCTACATACTATGCAACTTCAAACTTTCGTTGTGTAGAAGAACAGAATCCATTGTTGCCCACAAGGCCCAGTGTAGAACAAATGCTGTTGTTGAAACTGTTGCCCTTGTATGCACTACACGGTGACATTCAAACTGTTACTGATGAGGAACTAGCGGTTGCTACAGGTATGATGGGAATGGTTGTGATCAACAACTATGAAGCTATACGTAGTGCTAGGAAACAGTGTCCTTAACACCGCTGTATACATCTACACATCGTTGATTGTATTCTGCTTCGTCAAACGTAACTTCGTCTGCTAGTCGTTGCCATATACGTGCAACCTCAGGATTAAGGTCGGGCTCACGTGCTAGTCGTTCTAGTCGCTGTTTGCGTTCACGTTGTCGTTGTATGTCAAAAGGTCCCATTATGATTTATCCAGTCGCCATGCCCATTTGAGCAGGAATAGTGTTGCGGCTTTGCCACTGTTGGTTGTAAGATAAAAGTCTACACGCTTGTACATGTCTGAAGGTAGTGTGAGTGAGTTGCTGCGTCTTACTGATACTTCGCCTGCTGAATTTATTGCTTGTGTCAATTCATCTCCGTACTTTTGACGGAAGTATATATGCTCTAGTCGTTCATTGTGCGTCCACTTGCATTCTATGTGTCCACAATACAACTTCATAGGTGGTATTCAAAGTTCTGACAGGTGTCGTATCGTGCTATGAACTCTGCTCCGTTGGTTAGATGAAACCGTTCAGCCATTGCTGTTAACGGACTTAGTGTTACGTAGCGACTACACTGATGAGTGTCTTTGATGATCTGTGCTACACCGTTTACTAAATCACGGCCTGCACCTCGTGAATAACTCCACACTGTATAGAACACAGCAACATCAGTACCTAGGTTGTCAAGGTCTGCTTCTGTAGTTGGTACACTGTTGGTGTAGGCTACACATATGATTGCTAGAGGATCTTCTGTTAGCGGTTCATCATACTGTGCATACTTGTCTTCGTAGAGTGCATATACTTCACGTGGATACTGTGTACGCCATTCACTTGGCAAGTGCGGCCTTACTGGATCATCTTTTAAAAAACTGTAGTGCTGTTTGCGTAGTAGTGTAATCATTAAATGGCATAGTCCTTCCGTTGTTATATGCGTATTTAACCTCGCAATTAATCATCGCCTAGATTATTGAGAAACTGTTTTAGTTTTGTACTATCTGCTTCTGCTTTGATCTTAGGACCTGTTGTGCCTTCACTAGGATCTTCTCTTACACTATCTGCGGGTGCGTTAGTTGGGTTGCGTTTGAGACTGTCTACAATACTGTTTGCTCCACCACTTGGTGCTGAACCATAGTTGTTGTCTTCATCATCTTCATCAATGTCTACAATACGTAGTGTGTCTACATCAAAGCCTAGATCAATCTTTTGTCCTACGCCACCACTGTTACGTGTTTTCATTAACTGTAATTGATAACGTCCACGCTCACGCATAGCTCTACTAGTAAAGATACCTAGTACGTTATCTGCTGTTTGAATCTTACTAAGTCCACCTGATATGTGCGAGTGATCAAATTCAATTTCTTCTACAGCACCCCTGTTCAACTGTGCCGCTGTAACAAATACTGTGTTCAATTCCATTGCTAGGTTACGTAACTCTTCCGATACATACTTGTCTTTGATGTACAAGTTCTCTGCACTAACCTTTGCACCATTAGGCATAAGCAAGTCTAAGTAGTCAATCAACAGTACGTCAATCTTCTTGCCTGTTTTAATTTCAAACTCTTTGATATAACTTCTTACGTCATTGGGCGTTTTACCTGATGGCATATACTTAACCTGGAAGGCCCCTGACTTCTTGCCAATCATCTTAACCTTCATCTCAACATCATCAATGCTCTTAAATACATCTCTACTAGGTATGCCAGTGACCATACTGTCCACCCTCATACTAACCAAGCTCTCACTAAGCTCTAGGGTCAAGTACAATACATTCATTCCTGCAAGAGCCCAGTTAACTCCTAGGTTAGCCAAGAACAAACTCTTACCTGCACCCGAACCACCTGCAAAGATATTCAGTTCGCCTCTGTTGAACCCACCAAATAGTTTCTTATCAATAGCGGCCCAGCCTGTGCTTACTTGTCCGTTTGTACTCTTAATGCCTTCAAGTCTTGCTCTAGGGTCAGCAAAATAGTTTGTACCCAAGTCTTTTTGCAAACCAATTTGTACAGCCTTCTTAACTAGTTCTTCAACAGGACCATACTCGCCTTGCTCTAGTAAGTCAGCCCCTTTAAGAATTGCCGCTTCAAGTGCCTTGTGTCTACTAAACGTTTCAAATTCTAGTAGTAGCCAATCATAATGATTCTCTTGTAATTCGCCTGGGTGTTTAAGTTGTGCATCTGTTGCTGCATTAACCATATCAAATGTAGGCATTGCATTGTGTTCAGTTACATAATCATTTAAAAATTTAGCAGGCGCTTCTAAACGTCTATCAAATGCACCCGGGTCAAACACAGTCTGACACCTTACAAATGTTTCAGCGTCTGTCATCATCATTTCTAGATATACTTTTTGTATATCATATCCGTAGTCTGTATTCTGTCGTGTACTCATTTATTCTCTGCCCTCACTGGTGGTAGTTCTTCTACTGTAATTATGCTTGGTTGATATATCGTATATCCGTCTTTTGGCTTTGACTCTTGTTGATACAACACTACTAGTGAGTATCCGAATAAACCACAAAATAATATTAATGCACTTATCCTTAATCGAACCATTTCTTTGCTCTCAGTCTTATTTTCAAAGGAGACTCTTCTGCTACAGCTGCTATGCTGTGTAGTGCATACAGTCTTCCATATTCATGTACAGCATCACCTATATCGTTGATGCCTTGTTTCCATTCGGGCATGCTAACACTATACCCTAGTTCAATAGCACGTTCTACTAACTTGCTACCTGCTTTATCTCTATCAGGAACTACTATAATATCTTTTTGTAGTTTACCTAATAGCATTGCTTGTTGGTCGCTTATTTCACTGCCACCTAATGCACAACCTTCTACGTGTATAGCATCTAGTTGTCCTTCGCATACTATTGCAAACATTTTAGAATAGCGTTGCTCATCTAGTCCGTAAACAAATCCAGGTTGTACTTCCGTTAAGTATTTAGGTTTCTTATCCGGAAGTACACTACGCCCAGTCCAGCCTACAACTCTATCTTCATAATAGAATGGTATGATTAGTCTATCACGATAACCTAAACTAGGTGACCAATAGTAATTGGTATCATCAGTGTTAAGGTTACGTGCGGCCATGTATTCGAGAACAGCCATACTGTACTTGTCAAAGTTTGTAATGTCTGTAATCTTTATAGCATCATCGGGCAATGGCACTGTATCAAACGTAGGAAGCTCAGCAAGTCTTTGCTTTACTTCAACACCCTCGTTCTCTCTCATAACATCAAATGCAACCTTGTTGACTACGTCATCAGGTGCTCCTAACCATTGTAGGAGTTTACGCAATTTATGAGAGAATGGTCTGCCTGGTTGCCAAGAAGACTTAAAGCCACAGTTAAAACAATGATAACTGATGCCGCCACCTTCTTGAATTACACCTCCACGCTGTTTCTGATCACGGGTCTCACCGTTATGAATACAGCAAGGTGCATTGAATGAAGTCCAGCCGCTAGGAGTTGTTTTCCTCTTAGCAGGCAGATATGTCAGAACTGTTTCAATGACTACACTCATAGTATCATTATATACTCGTGCAGGTTAAAAGTCAAGTGTTTTTTTAGTAAATTAATCCGTAAGCAATACACCAAATTTCTAATGCTAGTCTATATAATACATAATAGATAACTGGTGATGCTAAGAGTAAACCTGCCCAAAAGGCAGGTTGTTTTGTTAAATCTTTCATTAAAAGTATTTCCTAAAGCCCAACTTAAAGTTTCGTCCTAATTGACTATACCCGTCTGGTCTTTCATATTGTTCATTACTAATATTATATATCCCAGCAAAGACTTCTAAATTATTTTTATTGTACTTTATTTCTGAGTTATACGTTATTACACTTCCTACATCAATAGTTTGATATGTTGTACTATCGATATCTTTGTGCTTACCGTAATAGTCTACAGCAAACGAATATGCAATATCGTTAACTAGTTTTGCTACTTTTAAATTATTATTAAACTTAGGACGTCTTAACTTTTCGTTTCCGTTACTTTGTTTTGCTTCTATGTAACTAAAACTATTTGTAATAAAGAAGTCATTTAGTTCGAATGATATTTTATTTTCAATACCTTTGGTGTAACTAGTATCAATGTCATTAACATATGTTCCGTTATATATTATTGCATCTGTTTCTTTTGTAATAAACAATGCTGTGTTAGTATAGTTTGTTTGATAACCTACTTCGTAACTAAGTGTGCTTTCTTCTTGTAAATTAGGATTGCCACTAAAGCCGTAGTTGTCTTGTCCGTACATTTCATACAGTGTAGGTATTCTATAACCAGTTGCTATACTAGCTCTTACATTATCTTTATACACACCTAATCTACCTGTAGTACGATCGCCAAAGCCGTCGACACTATCATGTCTAACACCTGCAGATATTATTGTAGAATTTAACATCATTGTATTAGTATTAGCAAACACACCTTTCGAAGTACGTTCTTTATCTACACTACTTGTGTAAGGCCACATGCCTCTTATGTTAGTTAAAAATGTAGCATCTATTTCTTCAAGCTCTGCGCCAACTATTAAATCTGTATTAGATAGTTTAATTAAACGTGAACCGTATAATGTGTTTACTGTGCTGTCGTAGTCTCCTTCTACTAAATTATCTTTTGTGTAAACTCTGTTATGCGATGAATTGTTTAAAACAAATCTTGATGTTTCGTTGCTTATGTCAAGTTGTGTATTTGTCCAATTCCACTTACCTGTATAATTTAATGTGTCATACATAGAATCTAAGTTTGTAAAATTAGTTTCGTTAATATAATTTAATTTTACATTAGTAGTATCAGTTGCATACAATAAGTTTAAATTAATATTTTCATTATCGTAAGGATCAGTTTCTTCACCGTTTGGATATACACTTATGCCATCACTAGTTTCCTTTCCAAGTGTAAGCGAATAATTTATATCTTCTACTTTACCAGATAGTTGTGTTTCGCCGAGTAGCAAATTGTTACTACCTATTGTAGATGATACATATGATCTTCCTGTAACATCAGACACAAGGTTAACTACACCACCTGCGGCATTAGCACCATACAAACTGCTCATTGGACCTTTGTATACTTCAACAAGACTAATTCCTGTAAAGTTGTGTTGTCCAAGATCGTCTGTGCCTGTTGGGCTACTCTGGTCTTTAATGGAAATACCATTTAGGGTTATAAGACTCTGATCGCTATCAGCGCCTCTTATATATAAGGAACTCATTTGTCCTTTTGGTCCACTTCTCAAAATATCTAAACTAGATACTTCTTCAAGGTCTTCTACTTCAACTGCATCATACGAATATGTAGCACTAGCAACAGATGAAGGTGTTCGGTCAGCGTATACATATATTACTAGCTCTGTTGCATATACTGGGGTCATTAAAAAAGCCGCACAGAATGCAGCTACGAGGTTATATTTATTTTTCATACGCTTATTATAACGTAATTATATTACTTTGTCAAGTTATTTCTTCCTAAATATTTGTCGACTAAATATTTGTCGAAATCTAAATCTTTAAATTTATCTTTACCTACATGATGTACAAAACTATTTTTAATACTCTTAAAAGGTGCATTAGAAAGTATTGCCTCTTTTCTAATTTTTTTAATTTCGCACATATGCGCTAACCAAAATCCGTCCCATGGCTTTGGCAAATCAAGAACTTGTTTAAAATAATATCCTAATTTATACATTTGTAATATTCTTTTTATTCTAGGATGTTTCAAATTAAACACTACAAATCCTGATTCTATATGTAGCTCTTGTTTAATTTTCTGTTTGTATCCAAACAATAGTTTGTCACCGCATAATTTTTTTGCAAGATCTTTAGGTACTTTCCCTACAGTTTCAACATCACCGTCTATCCATATTACATAATCAGTGTTTAAATTTTCCAAGGCATGTATAATTGCAAAACTTTTATAACTCCACCTAAGAGCTTTTTTTAATCTCGCAATTTCTTTTTTATCTTTTGTTTTAGATAGAAGATAGTCTATATGCTTTTTAAATTCTATATGTTCAGGAATAGTAGAATTAAAATCTAAACTATTGTTCCAAGTAAATTCTTCTGCATATAAAACTAATGGGTCATTACTAAAATTAGTAAAACTTTGTAGAAATCTATTACCATAAAGCTCAAGGTGATCTTTAGAAAATGTAGTAACATATGTAGTTGACATTTAGTTTCTTACTAAAATCTTAGAAATTTTCTCTGCTGGGTTTGTTGAAGTAGAGAATCTAATGTAGTTGTAAACACCATTAAAACTACTTACCGTAGGTTCTGTTTCAGTACCGTCTAATGTAAGTGTAGTAATTGTTGCCCAGTTACTTTGATTTGTAATTTGATTATCAAGTGTTACTTGTAGTTCTACATCACCTACATAGTTGTCACTGTATATTGCAACAGTGTGTAATGCTTCGTTACCATTTATACCTGGCTCTGCTGATATAGCATCGCTGTTGTATACATCAACGTCACCACTGTCTTGTGTAAAGTTTGTTACTTCAGAAGTTTCACGTGGACCAGGGAATGCTTCTTTACTAACATAGATTGTACCTGATGCATTTAGTTGCTCGTCTGCATATGTAATAGTGTCAGCATTAGTTGTGTCGTCTGTTAAGTAAATTGCGTAAGACAAATACTGTTGCTTTAAATTAAGAGTGTCCTGATCTGTAATTGTAACTGTAAACAAACCTTTGTTGGCAATCGTTACTGTTCCGGTATGTTTAATTACTTGATTGTTTGCTTCATCAAATGCTACAAAATGTATTGTTGAGCCAGTTGGATTAATTGGCTTTTGATCTGGATTGAATAATTGGAATTCTAATTTATTATCTATTCCACTATATATTGGTATGTTTCTTTGGTACACTGGTCTATACTCCGTTGTGAATCCTGTCACATTGGTAACAAGGCTGGTTCTGTTATTGACTAAATATCTAGGTATAAGTGACATACTGTATTTATATAGGAATTACAACTAACGAATGCTAACAAAAGACATACAAGAAAAATTTCCGTTCATAAGCATTGTGGGCTATGGCGGCCTCGAATACGTGGGTATTGTTATTAACCAAGACCAGGCTGTTACCAGTATGTACGTCTTTAATAACCTACGAACCGAAGAAGCTAAGAAACAATTTTTAGAATTAGGCGAAGCTTGGTGGTGGGAGTCTAATAGGCTTATACCTATTAATATTTTCTTAAAACAAGAAATGGAAGTTTTTCGACACGCAATTATAACAATGAACTCAAAAGATGTTCGTATCGTATCAGGGCCATGTGTAAACTTAGGTAATCTAAGTGTAAAGCGAGTTAAACGTAAGAACGTTCAACTAGTAAGAAAAGTCAAATAAACTGATACTCCGAGAAAGTCGATGTCATGTCCGCTGAGGCATCCATCGCCGTGAGTGTATCTTTACGTTTGTCTATTTAGTTGCTCACATAGTAAATTTATATGCACAACAACAGCCATTGCGTAACTAAACGCATGTGCTTTCTTAAAGTAGTATTCACCGTTTGTTGGTTTGACCCACACTTCGTTTAATATTTCGTTCCAGCTCTTGTCTGCTAAGTGTCTCTTGGCTGGACGTATTATTGCTAGTGTAGCCGCCAATTGCTGTACCGAAGTAGGCTTCAATTGTTTTAATAGATTGCTGTGCCCGCTTAGATGAAATACTTTGTCGACGAAGTCTTTGTGCTCCAGTAGTTGCCATATTGGTTTCCTTTCCATAAGTTCTTGTAAATGTGCCTCATTTTTAACATCTTTGTATATAGACACATTTAAAAAATCTAGTTTGAAATAACCTCTATCATCTGCTGTTTTGTGATCGATTGTACATAGATTGTCTACAGGATTATGAGGGGCCTCTGTTACGTAGACCCCTGTATTATGTTTTTTACCTGTATCTAATTTTGCCACACGATGTTCTATCTTAGATAAGATAACATCTCTGTCTGCAAAGTCTATGTCAATATCTGGCATATGTTTTCCGCTAGTTCCTTAAACCATTGCTCGTTATGACCACGAGTTGTTTCTGCTGCTGTTCCAATTCTAATACCGCTTGTTTCAACAAAACTTCTTGGATCATTTGGTACACCATTTTTGTTTACAGTAATACCATTTTCTTCCAACAAGTCAGCAGCCTCTCTTCCGCTGTATTTGCTATCACTCAAGTCTAGTAATATTATATGCGAATCTGTTCCATTTGTCAAGCATTTAAATCCTTTGTCCTTAAACACAGCACACATTGCTTTTGCATTAACTACTACTTGCTTTGCATAATCTTTAAACTCGGGTGTGTTTGCTTCTATGAAACATTGTGCCTTGGCTGCAATTTGATGCATCAATGGTCCGCCTTGTGTGCCAGGGAAGATTGCACTATTAATACGCTTTGTATAGTCTGGGTTGTTCCACAGTATAATACCACCTCTAGGACCGCGTAAGGTCTTGTGTGTTGTACTTGTTACTACATCCGCATATGCTAGTGGCGACTGGTATGCTCCGCCTGCTATAAGACCGCTGTAGTGCGCCATATCAACCAGTAGTAATGCATTGTATTTGTCTGCTAGTTTTCTAAATACTTCCCAATTAATTTGTCTTGGATACGCACTTGCACCAGCAACAATCATCTTAGGACGATAGTCTTTACACAGTTGTTCAATCTGATCATAGTCTAAGTAGCCGTCTGCTTTTACTTTGTAACTACAGGCACTATACACTTTGCCTGAGATGTTTGGCGGACTACCGTGACTTAGGTGACCTCCACTTGCTAGGTCCATACCTAGTATAGTATCACCCGGCTTTAGGAATGCTTGGTACACTGCCGTGTTAGCATTTGCACCACAGTGTGGTTGTACGTTAGCATAGTCACACTTAAACAATTTGCATAGTTCATCTACAGCAAGTGCTTCTATTTCATCCATATGTTCACAGCCGTTGTAGTAACGCTTGCCTGGATAACCCTCAGCGTATTTGTTTGTAAACACACTGCCACTTAGTTCCATAACGCTGTTGCTTGCAAAGTTTTCACTTGCTATTAATTCGATTGTAGTAGCCTGTCTATCTACTTCTTTATCTAAAATCTCGTGTATACGAGTATCCATTTTATACCTCTATATAATTTAAATTTATGACCATTCTGTATCTTTGGTCTGTACATGATGTACCTGTGTGTTTTGTATTGCACGGAAACTTTACTAATCTGTTTGCTACACTTTCTACTTTTGTGCCGTCTTCAAAAAGTGTATAACCATCATTAGAGTTTACATAATAAATTGCTGTAGTCATTGCTTCACCTAGGCTATGTGGTTCAATGTCTATATGTAACCCGTGTTCAATTATTTCGCTAGTAACAAAATTTACATTTGCTTTTGCTTTCATAAATGTTCCTACTCTAAGTTTAGTGTAGAGATCATTTAGTACTGGCATTGCCTCTGATATAATATTTGGATTGTAATAAAACAAATGGTACATCTGCCAATTGTACTTATCAGGAACTGTTTCTGTTCCCTGTCTAACAGCGTCACCCATCATCCATGGAAAGGTGTCACTTGTTAACGTATCGTGTAACTGTTGCCATTCAGCATGTGGCAAGAAGTTATCGAAAACTTGCATTATAATTTTCCTTCCTTACGCATCTGTGCTCTAATCTTTGTAGCACTAATGTCGTGTACTTCTTTGCCTAAGTCGTGTTCTGTAAATGTATATCCTACACCTCTACCATAACTTATATCTACAATGTTAGGCACTTGCATAATCATGTAGTCTTCGTTAATAAAAAAGCCTGCTTTTGACAATCCGGATTTAATACCGTCTACAACGTCTTGGAAGTTAAATGGATTGTCATCTTGAACTACTGTACGTCCTGCACCTGCGTCTTGTCCTATGTAACCAAATACTGTACGTACCATTATTACAACTTGTCCTGTTTCTGCATATGCACGTTTAAATAGTTCTGTGTGACCAGCATGCCAAGGTTGCCATCTACCTAGCATTTGTGTTGTTGGTTTACTTGTATCAAACATTATTCTTCTCCATCCATCTTTGTACAACAGGCATAAGTTGTGTATGTGTATCATCAAACCAATCTGCTACATGATAGTCTACGCCTTCAGGCGTTTCAAACATATCATTTGTGTCTTCAAAACGGCCACGAGAAATAGTATCCATCCATACTGTATAATTTGGGTTAAACTCTAAACGTGCTTTTTCAGTAGGACATACAAAGTCTGCTACAGCAATCTTGCCTGCCATTACAACACCGTCTGCTAGATGCTTCATACGTTGTGCTTGGCGCATACGTCCTTCTGGTGTAAAGTCCCAATCATCATACTTAGTACGCACTTCGTCTGCGTTTATGTGTACGCCGCCTATTAAGTCTGCAAATGGTTTTGCTAGTGTACTCTTACCGCTACCTGGCAGACCAAAAATTAATATTTTCATCTTATACTGCTCTTGGTTGGTGATGGACTTGCAAGTGCTTTGTGTATTGCTTGTACTTCATCACAAATTATTTCTCCAAACAAAAACGTTTGAAGTTTTCTTAACTTTGCATATTTAGGTTTGATAAGATCGTTAAATGTTAAATGAAAAACATCGTCATGTTCTGCCCACCCTGCTATATTATGATATGCTTCTTCTGTAACAGCCGTATCACCATGCATCTCATCTTGAAATCTTTTTATAGATTGCATGTGCTGATCATGTGGTCGTGTTAACAAAATCTTTTTAACTCCTCTTAGTCCCTTGATATACTTGCCCTGGTACTCTAAGTGACCTTGTGCAAACCCGTTAGTTGGAATAGTTTTTATTATACTACTAAAGCTACCTACTTGATGTGTTACACTTTGTATATATTTTTTAAGTTCGTTTTTCTTTTCGAATTTTGGAAGAGGTTGTGTTATATCGTATTCTCTATACTTGCCACTTTTTACATGCCAGCCTGTTGAGTACATGCCAAAGTTTGCAAGTAAGTTAGCACACAAATAAGTTCCTGCTTTTGGCTGACTTATAATAAATGCACATTTACGATCTATTTGTTTTTTTAATGCTTTTTGTTTTTCTGGATTCATAGATTTGATTCTTTTGCTACTTCTTTTACTAAAGCAACATCAGCAGGATTACGTTTGAATCGCATAGCCCAATGCTGAGGATCCATAATATGAAAGACAATATTTAATTGCTCGTCACTAAACTTACTTAGCATCTCTTTTCCGCTCTTACAGTTTAATACAAGCCAAGGACTTATCTTGCCATCTTTAATGTGCCACGCCGCACGATTTAAACTACAATAAAAGAAATAATGATTCCATGAGCTATTATTTTCTTCAGCCCATTCCATCATAGTCATAACACTACGTTCTAACGCTGTTTGTACACCTTCTTTACGTATAAGATCAATAGCATACTTTTCATACATTTCTTCTTTACACCAGTGGTCAAGTTTAACACCTGATGTTACAACATGATCAACATACTTCTCTGGATACATTGGTTTAACATTGTTTACAAAACTACCAAACTTTACAAACGCATTGTAGTAAGGACTTTTACAAAACTCTTGATACGTTTTATCTTTTCTTGCTCCTGCACTTAATTTGTAAAACTGATTGAATGCATAAAACCCTAGTGTAACTCTCTTTTCATTTTTTTGTAAATGCCTACGTTTTTGCTCACACATATGTACAGCAAGAGTTTTTTCTCTTGTATATCCTGTACCACAGTATTCACATACGTAAGGTTTATTAGAGCTTGATTTCGATGTCATGTTCTTCAGCCAATTGTTTGAGTTCTTTTTTTGTAGAGAGGTTAGCAAGGAGCTCAATTTCATCTTCCTTCATGTTTGGATAAATTTGTTTTAATAATTTAATACCTTTGCCGTTGTCGCCGTTTTTCTTTTTAAAGCCGATCCAAGGATGAAACTCTATCTTTCCTGTATTGCCTGCTTGGCATATAAGTTGCCATTGCAATTTAGGATGTTTCATTCCTAGTTCATTCCAGTTCTTGTTATAGAATTCATTTGTTTTAAAAACAGCAAGTTCTTGTTTTTCTCTATTGCCTTTAACACTACTCACATATCTGTTTAACAACCAGAAGCCAACTGCCTTGCGTTCTTCGTCACTTAGTTCATCCCATACAGACTTTGCACCCATGTCAATAGCTGCTAGTACATCTTTTATTGGGAGTTTTTGTTGTGCCATGTTTCTACGTCCTCTGGTGAATTTATTTCTACTCCATTATATTGTACACTCAAACAGCCAATATTACAACCGTTTTTTAACCAACGGAGTTGTTCTAATTGTTCTATAGTTTCCTCTTCTGGGACAGCAAGGCTAGGGTACATTTCTAATGCTTTACGTTTGTATCCGTATATGCCTAAGTGCCAATCACCGTATCCTGTAATACCTCTAGCAAACCATAGTGCTTGATCTCCAGCACGTATCATCTTAACTGTATTAGGATCACCTTGCATACATGGAGGCATATCTGTAAATGCTGTTGTTACTTGATAATGTTTTAATTGATGGTATACACTTTGTATCATATAAGCTGATACGTCAGGCATATCGCCTTGCACATTAATAAATTGGTCATACTTTTTTAGTTTGTCCCATTTAGTAATAGCACCTGCACATCGTTCAGTACCGTTCTTATAAGGTGCAATATGTTCTTCTTCGATCCAACATACTTCAGGACCAAACCTGTTAAAGATACGCATGTCGTCTGTTAGAACATATGTATCAATGCCAGACTTACGACATTGTTCGTACACCATACGTACCATTGGAATGTTATGTAGTGGTGCTAGTGGCTTTCCTGGAAAACGTGTACTACCGTATCTAGCGGGTATAAGAATAGCTGATGATGTCACGTACTACCTCCTCAAAGTCTTTTAGGTATAGCATGTTAGGTCCGTCACTTGGTGCTACATCAGGCTCAGCATGTACTTCCATAAAGAAGGAGTCGATCCCAATAGCAGCCCCAGCACGAGTGATCCCAGGCACATAATTACGATTACCGCCACTAGAGTCACCTTGTCCTCCCGGCTTTTGTACGGCGTGAGTACCATCCAACACGATAGGCACATCATAATTATCAAGCATATACTGTAGACCAGTGAAATCCACGACAAGAGTATTATATCCAAAACTAGTTCCTCGTTCAGTTATCCAAACTTCTTTTGCTTCTTCAGTTTTACTTATCACACCTTTCATATCCCAAGGCGCCATAAACTGGCCTTTCTTAATATTAACAATTTTATCTGTAGCACAAGCTGCTTGTATTAAGTCAGTCTGTCTACAAAGAAATGCTGGTATTTGATAAACGTCAACAGCATCTTTAAACTCACGTTCAATACGGTTTACTTGTACGTAGTCGTGTACATCAGTTAGTGTCTTTACACCTAGTTCTACTTTAAGTGCTAAGAAGTCTGTTAGTGTTGTTTCTAATCCTAGACCACGAACACCATTTGCGCTTGTACGGTTAGCTTTATCGTAACTTGCTTTGAAGTAGTATTCAATGCCGTACTTGTCACATACTCGTTTACACTCTTTAGCAATCTCTAAACTTTGTGGTAATGATTCGTGCTGACATGGTCCTGCAATTATTCTCACTTACAACACTCCTTACAGTTACAATCACGTATAATAAAATGTACTAGTGCCATTGTAAACCACATCCAAGTCATTTCGCCAATGCCTAATAATGTATTATTATGTGTCGTCATTTCGTGTTCCATTGCCGCACCTGCACCCATTGAAGGTGGCATTAAGTCTGGTATTAAAAAGTATATTCCTAATAGTAAGAATAGTACGCCTGCTAATTTATGTCTCATATTATTGGTATCCATCTGTTTAATAATAAAGGATCTATCTGTTCACGTTTAATAACATCAAACGCTATTGTAATACGAGGTTGATCCTTTTCCCATTCGCTAACACGATGATATAGTCCTGCTGGGCTAAGTGTTATGTAACCATCTTTGTTATCAATTGTTTTAATAATTTCTTCTTTATCTCTATAAAGAGTTTGACTAGGCTCAGTATTAACAGCAACATACCCGTGCCATCTGCCATCATGTACTTGATTCTCAGGACCGTGTTTGTGCCAATTTAAGTAGCCACCTTTGTTATAAATGTTGACCCAACCTGCTAGAGCATAATCTTGATAGTTCGGTATCTTTGATTTAATTGTAGTTACAATTTGCCTATATAGATCAGTAAACCCTGGGTAATGACATAGGAACACATTGTATGCTTCATACAACTCTGTACTACGGCTACCTTCTGCAAACTTCATATACCCTGTAGGAAATGTTTGATAGAACTCATCAAATCGTTGCGATACTTCTTGTGCTAGAAGTTTACTACTACGCTCTAATTGTATAAGTGTCAACTTAGACACACATGGTTCATGATGTATCAATGTGTATCCTTAACAGTATAGTAAGTTGTTACTACTTGGTCTAATAACTTCTTTAAAGTTGGATAAGTCAAAGACAGCTCACATAGTTCTTGCCACTCGGCATAACTTAACAAGTCACCTTGTGCTCTGGCAACACCTGCAGGATCGCCACCTATAATCCAACGTGGAATATCTCTATGCGGAGCATCTCTATATCTTGCATATACAACTCCGTCTGCTCTTTCGTATATTAATGCTTCTCCAGGAATCATTTTATTTTTCGATTGCGACATCTAATTTTCCTTTATTATTCAAATTATTATAAACCACAGTACCGTCTATATATCTACTAATTTGTTCTGTCCACCATGTTTGATCTTCTAATATTAAATGTGCATTCCTGCCGTCACTTAATCTCTTACGTGCTGGTTTTGTGTCAATACGTAACCATACATACTTTGTACTTAATTGGTTTATATGATCAAGAACTTGATTCAGATATTCGGGTTCAATGTGTTCTAGTACATCATTACTAAACACACACTCTACAGTTGTAGGTTCATTACTAAACATAAGAACAGCAGGATCGTAGCCTACACATTTAATATTTCTATAACGTGTTTCTAAGTCAGATAGTATACCGCCCTTGCCGCATCCGTAATCCAGTAGCGACAAAGGTTGCCATTGTTCAACATACTTGTGGAACTTGCCAAGGTTTTTGGTCTTTCCACCGAAGCCTTTTATTCGACTGCGATCAGCATGTATTACACGAAGCTCTTCGATATACTTCAGTGAATACATTCTACACTTCGGACCCTGCTGTACGCCTTACGATATCATCGTGATTGAATTCTGCCCAGTATAGCTCAAATGCTACACCATCTTCTAAGCCTTCAAACTGATGTATCTTGCCTGGCTTAACTTGTGTAAAGTCTCCTGCTTCAAGAATTGTTTCATCTAACAGTCCTTGATCCTCTTGCCAAACACGTACAATCATTTTGCCTGATTCTACAAAGAAGCCATTCCATTTAAACTGGTGTTCATGTTCTGAACATTTATAGCCTGCTTTATATTCTATACGGTGAAACTCTAGTACACCGTTGGCATGTATAAGCTCTGTTGATCCCCATACTTTACCTGCTTTTATTCCCATTGTTATTCTCCTATATTAACGAAGCGTATTCAATAACTTCACTCTGTCTTGTAATATCTTTGGCAACAAATATGCACTCTGATTGATCATTATTAGTAAGTGGCATACTTAATAGTTGTCCGTTTTTCATTTTAGGGAAATACCATTTTACATCATTGTAAAAGTTTACTATTTCTATTTTACCGTAGTCTGATTTAAATCCTGACAATGGATTAAACAGCCATGCTTCAAAGCCTCTGTCATTTAAACTTGTTAGTGGTAGTACTTCTAAATCCATACCAGCTTCCGAATCGCCAACAGCAATATGCCAATCAACCGGTAATGTAATTTCGTGTCCGTTTATATTAAGTACCATTGCAGGTGCGCTGAACGACTCTAGGAATATCAAAGGAATAAAAAAGAAATCTGGTTCCTTTGGATCTGAATTGTCAAGCACACTAAAACGTATATCTTCGTCAATTTCATCTGGCAGTTTATCTAGATGAAATGTTTTGTCTTCAAGTGTTAGTATTCTCATATGTTAGTTCCAGTCAATTTTTTCTATCGTGAAAGGATATTGGGCTTCCTTATAGAATTTTTTTCGTTGTGTTAAATGTCTCTTCGCAAACTTACATGTTGATGTAATGTCCCATATCTGTACGAAGTCCTTGTCCTTTGCCTTTCTAACGCCTCTGCCTATACTTTGTATTACCCTGACAAAACTTTTGCCAGGCTCAATGAGAACAAGATTAAAAATACGCGGTATGTTAATACCAACAGCCGCGACCCCGTATGTTGCGATAACCACATGGTTAGTTCCTTCATTGATTTCATCATATGCCTCCTTGCGATCTTTTAATTTAACATCGCCTTTCACAAAAACTGATCCTGGGATCAATTCTGCTAGTGCTTCACCTGCACTAATTCTATCTACTAATATAAGTGTGTTGCCTGAATCTTTTACTGTGTTTAATAATTTGCCTACGTACTCTAAACGTGCTGTGTCTGTTGTTAAGTACTTTAATTCTGATTGATAATCTCTGTGTGCAACAGTGTCAATTAATTGACAAACGTTAACATGACACGAAGATAGTACACCTTTGTCTTGTAATTCCTTTGCTGTAATATTTCCAATTACAGGACCTAAACTAGCATGAATACTTTCAAATTCAAATTTTTCTTTAGGTACTGTTCCTGTTAGTCCCCAACGGATTGGAGCATTCTTTAAATTACGTGTAAGTAAATTTTTAAGTACTTCTGCTTTCGCTTGGTGTACTTCGTCGACAATGATCGTGCTTACACCATCTAGGAACTCTGCTAGACTTAATACAGCCGAGCCATCCTTGTGCTTCTTGTCAAGTATGTTTAAACTTTGCCAAGTACAGATAGTATGAGTCTTACCTAATTGTTTCCTGTCGCCGAAGTACACCCCTACGTCTAAGCCACAGTTAACATAATCTTCTTCTGTTTGTGTAACAAGGCTTTTGTTAGGCACAATAATAAGACTACGTCCGTATGGCTCACTTATATGTGATAATGTTGCTGTTGTAATAGTTTTACCTGCACCAGTTGCAATTTCTTGTAAACTTTGCGGGTGCTTTAAAAAATTGTTAATTGCTTCTACTTGATAATCACGTAGAATAATTTCTTCGCCTTCTGCTGGATGTCCTTTAGGCCACACTACATCTTGGTCGGCCCAATAACGTTCTGTAATTTGTGGAAAGTTTAATTGTACAGGTATACGTCTGTCATCAATGTCTGCTATTTGTACATTATTCTTTTGCAATACTTCAACAACAGTATCAAGATGATTAACGTAACCAGTGCCGCCGATACCAAAGAAAGCAACTTTACCATCCCAACGACCAAGTTTATATTGTGGCATATACTTTGCATATGGCACTTCAAACTTAAGAGCATTAGAAAGTTTCCTTCGTACGTCAACCTCTAGGCCTTCTAGTTTAATGTTTACTTCATCTTCAATTATTAGTCTACATGTTGCCATTAAGGATTCATTCTCCAGTCTCTCCAAATAGGTTCTTTATCGCTATACTCAATATACAAAGTAACATCTTTGGATATATCACCCGAAATAGAATGTCGTTCTGTAGAAAAGGATAACGCGGTATTAGGCAAACAGTCACTCTTAGCAAGTGGCTTGTTTACCTTACTCTTTAGAGTATACACTATTTTTGTGTCTTTGTCAACCGGAGTATTTAAATTGTTATCTTTAATATATTGGTTATAACCGTTTTTATCTGAGTGCGAATCCTTTCTATACAATACAGTAATTTGTTCGTTAGGAATATAGTTACGCACTAGTTGGTGTGTTTGTGTTAGTATATCAAATGCACTTTCATCGTCAACAAGTATATTAATTGGATAACTGTCCAACTCGTTAAGTGCTTTGAATACCTCTTGTAATGGGGTTTCTTTACTATTAATATATTTGTATAGTGTTTCTCTAGTAGCAATGTCTGTTACTAACTGTCCATTAACATTAATAGGCTCGTCTATATCGACAATGCCGTATTCAAACCTTTTGTCATAATACAAATGAATATTATTTGCTGTTGGTTTTCCTAACCTATTAGTAATTTCATCTATAACGTTTTGAGGTAAGTTTTTAAGTTCACCATTAAATACACCCGGCACATAATCTTCTCTGTTCCAAGTAACTATTTCATCATAGATGTCAAATATCTCTTGATCAATTTCAAAATGATTATCTTTAAATGCTTCTATAACTTCATACACTACGTTTTCGGTAAGTGCAAAAAAGTGTGTATGTGATCCTTTTGGATGAACATATGTACTTGCTGACATAGGTATTTGTTGCAATCTTACAATTAATTTTTTACTAAATGGGAAACGTACTTTAACCCAAGGTAAATTTGACAGTTGCTCTTTCCAACGTTCGCTTTTTGGTTCTGTAAATATATCGTCTTTAGTAACAAGTTTTATATACTTTGCTCTATCAATACTGCGTAAAGGATATCTTAGATTATTAAATGTTTCTTCAACAATAATATTATTTGCCAACAGCTGATCGCTATAATTCAATAACTTAGTTTTCATAAGTGCATGTTGTTTATCACTGAGCCCTAATCCTCTAAGGACTTGCTTTGCAATGCTAAACATAATTGTTGCATCTTCTTTCTTGATACTGATAGGGTCAGGCACATCTCTTAGTCCTGCAACAATTTCAAGGCAATCTTCGATAGTATGCTTCAAGGGTGTTCTCCTATGTATATACTATATTATAGCGTATTATAGTTTTGATGTCAAGTGTTTTAATGGGTAACCTGCAGCTATTTCATGTGTGCTGTACTCAGTATGTGCAAGGTCATTAAGCCATTGCGTTCTGTCAGGTCTTATAGGGTTGTTTATTTGTTTTATGTCATGTTGTGCTACATCATATGCTAAACTACTAGGCCCTACAAACGCTGGCACACCTTGTAGTATTGCTCGTATAGCAGGGTTACTACTCCAACTAATAACAGCATATGCATTGGACATATCAAAGTCAAAGTCGTCATATGTTGCGTTATCACGTACTGGATTTTGTACTTTTACATCTTTGTATTTGTCTGAAAAAGGAGGTATTAAACATCTTGGGTGCGGTCTTATAATAATTTGTTTATCAGTACGTTTACGTATAATCGACAAAGTTTTATCTAACCATTTGTCTTGTGGCGGCATATTTGCCCACTGTTGACTTTTGTTATGTTGCAAACAAATAACAATTGGTCCGTCTTCATTGTTTGTCCATGGTTGCAATTTTAAACCTAACATCTTTGCACGTTCGTCAGTGTTATTCTTAGGAGCAAAATAAGCATCTCTATTAATGCCGTTTACTCCTACTTTCCACATAGTACCTCTGTTTAATGCCCCTACTTCTAACACAATTACAGGTTTACCTAACATGCGATTTTGTTCCCAAACTGTTTTGTTATTTGCCATACGACCGTTCCATAACACACTCCATATAACAGCAACGTCATAATTATCGTAATGATCGAATACTCTATAAGGTTCATTATAGATAACGGTGTGGCCGGCATCAGCAACACTCTTAGCGAATGCATGGAATACAGGTTGGCTGTTTAGTGCGCCATAATCAGTGTATAAGCAGAAAATCATTTGTTAAATATCCTATATAAGTATTTAAAAGGAATCGTACATGAATGATATAACTGTGGTTACAACTTTCCATCAACCTGGGCTAAGTTTGTATGGACAAAGATTTATAGATAGTTTTGCTGAGAATGTTGAACACAAAGTTAAGTTAGTTGTGTATGCAGAAAATTGTAGTCCTACTAATCCAAATCCAGAACAAATTACAATATTAGATGCAAAAGAAGTGTTACCAAAACTAAATGCATTTAAAGAAAAATACAAAGACGTACCGCATGCAAACGGAGATATTACAAGTCATCCTGCACGTAATGGACGTAAGGATTGGCAAAAACAATTTAAGTGGGACGCTGTACGTTTTGCTAATAAAGTATATGCTGTGTTTGATGCATGTGAACGTAAACTAGGTAAATGGGTTGTGTGGATGGACGCAGATACTTTTATACATTCACCGTGGAAGCACAAAGAATTTAAAAACTTATTACCACAACATGATTACATTACATATGTAGGCAGAGGCAAAGGTTCACAGACATGGCCTGAGTGCGGCTTCTATGGATTGAATCTTAATCATCCTGTAGCACACGAATTCTTAAAAGAGTTTGAACGCATGTATGAAGATGCAGACAACGGCATGTTTACACTACCAGAATGGCATGACAGTTATATCTTTGGAGAAGTACTTAACAAATATAAAGAGTTTCCAAGTCACGATTACAGTGCCCAAATGTATTTGCGTGAAGCAAAGTCAGGCGGTGGCGGACATCCATTAATTAATACCGAATTAGGTAAATGGATGGATCATATGAAAGGTGCCCGTAAGAATGCTGGTAGAAGTAAGCGTTCAGATATAATGGTTAATAGAAAAGAAAGTTACTGGACACAAAGATAAAGTCTACGTTTGCCTGCTTCGTATCCATCAAGTATTACTTTTACACTTTTAAAATGATTAGTTAACCAAGCAACTTGATCAGGTACCATACTTCCTTTGCCGTGTGCTTCAAACACACATACTTTAGGATCAAGGTGTGTAATTATTTCTTTCCATGTAGGAACCCATTTTGCTATTGCTAGTGCAAATAATATATCTGTTTTAGGCAAATTATATTTTTGCCAATTGTTTAAATCTGCAACACTAAAACTAACATTGTCAATATTATTTTCTTTTGCTAAATTGTTTGCAAAACTAATTGCATCAGGATTAATATCACAGCCCCAACCTTGTTTAATTTGATCTGCAACAGCAAACATTGTACCGCCACAATTACAACCTAAGTCTAATAGAGTTTTATCTTTAAAGTCAATAGGCATTGCTTGTATACGTTCTAATGGATCACGTGAACCTTCTGATATTAGTTTACCTTTGTAATAAATTTTAGTATAATTATTTGTAAATTTACTATAGTGCTTGGCCATATTTCCTAATTCCTTTTTCTAGTATATCGTCCCTATACCATATACGATTGTCGAACGTTTCGAAGTACTGTGTATATCTATTTAGTATCCAGCCCCAACCGCCTCTTGTTTTAAACTTTGAATATTTCTTTTGTAATTTTGTAGTTAATGTCTTTTCGTCTATTGCAACTTTTTCAAAATCTATAAAAGAAAGTTTGCCATTTTGTAGTAATATATTACCTGGATGACAATCTAAATGTACAATGTTTTGTTCTTTACAAGCATCGATAAAAGTTCTAACTTGTTGTACTGGGTTATCTATTATAAGTTTTTTACCTTGTCTTTTTTGTACTGCTGTTAAGATAAACAAACTTGTTCCTGCATATGCTGTTGTTATTGTTAAGTCTTTTTCGTTGGCATTAATTAGATTAGGAACATTATCGCAAGACTGTAATCTACGATAACACTCTACTTCATTAGACCAAAAGTCCTTTGTAAGTCTATGTCTTGTAACATCATGCACCGTTATATTTTTCCCATTTAACATTCTTATTAGTAAAATTATGTGTATCATATAACTTAACTAATTCTGTCAATAAGTTTGTATCTTTTTTAAAATTAAAATGTCTTATATAACGTGTAGCGGCTTGACCTGCTTTTTTATGTATGTCTGCTACATCAGCAGGATGATCATTATTGCCTCTTATTGGACCATTTTCATTCCAATCTACAATAGGACCTTCTTCAAAACAATTATGTTTTTCCATACTTTTTGTTTGGTAGTTTACTAGACGTGTTACATATGGTGGAGGCTTTCCTCCTATGTATGTTGTGCTTGGAGGATTACCATTATAAAAACTTTGTATACTACGACCTTTACCTTGCATATCTACAATAGTTGCGCCTATATCTTTAACAAACTCCATATATTTTGCAAAGTGTTCGTTTGGTGTAAGATACATTTTACGTGATACATCTAGTCTGTGACCTTGCTTACCAGTCATTGCTTCGTATATCTTTTGCCAGTTATAACAATCTCTATATGTAAATGCAATAGGTGTATCAGGTAATTCTAATGTTGCTAATGCTAGTACAGGTAAGTTAATATTTGCTTGATCGTTCCAAAATTTAATATGTCTTTCATCGTTGAATGGACACATCAATCTTACACTACGCATCCAACATGCAAGTTGTCTATCGTACTTGTAAACAAAGTTTTCTATATCGTTAAGTTTGTATCCTGTGTACAGTACACCATTTATGCCGTGTGCTTGTGCAGACTTAACATCGCTTTTTTCATTGTCACCGTAGTGATTATCGATGTTATAGTTTTCATTTATACTATCCCAAATCCAACCTTTTTTCTTGCCGTCTGCTGTAACAACTATCTTTACATCTGCTGTTAGTCCGGCATTACGTAACATTTTCATTATGAAGTCTGCTGGCAAGTACATGTCGCTTATCAATAGATCTCCGTCTTTAACCTTCATAATATTTTCATATATAGGAAAGTTATGTTCAAACTCTACATCTAATTCTACTTGTGGATCGTACTCAGTTAGTATGTCATATATCTCTTTGTAGGTTTTATCAGTGCATGTTTTCTTAACTTGTTTCCATGCAGATATACGTTTGTCTTTAAAACTTGCATCACCTATTCGACTACTTACTTCGTCAAAAATAGAGTGCGGATGGAAATGTAATCTTCCAATTAGTGTATCAAAGACATCCCATGAATTCATTTTTTAACAATCCGTTTAAAATGCAATCTTGGTCCTTTGTCAATTACAATTACACTGTCATAAAAACTTACGCATTGTATATCGTTAAATGGTTTTACAAACTTTTTTGGTACATGTGGTCCGTCTATAGGTCCGTGTCCTATAGCATGACTTGTATGATGATGACTTAATACGTCTACTACATTCTTAACATAACTTGTAAAACTTTTTGGATTACCGTAGCCGCCGTCTTCTCTATTTGGATAATAACTGGTGTGAGTATCTTCACACCAGTATACACCTTCTGATTTTAATAAACTGTAAAATAGTTTTAATGTTGTAATTTGATCTTGGTTTTCGTGACTTCCGTCATCAATTATAATATCAAATTCTCTTATGTTAAGTGCTTTCATTTCTCTTTCAACAAACACAGGATCTGTAGCATCTCCTATTGTAACATGTATGTTATTGTCTATGTCTTCGTGTGCTTTGCACTTTGCATCTATGTCAATACCATGTACATATGTACCTTCGCCAAAGTATTTTTGCCACATTTGTAAACTGCCGCCTCCACGTACACCTATCTCTAGTATGCGTGGACTTTTGCCTACGTACTTGTTAAAGTGCTTTTCATATAACGGAAAGTAGTGTTGAAACTTATCACATCTTTTAGTTAACCTAGTAAATATTTCTCTTAACATTCTTAATCCTTAAAGTATACTTGCTTCAAATGAGACCAACATTCACCTGTTTGTACGTCCTCTTTGTTCCACATAGAATATGCAATCTTGTTTTTCCATTCCTGCAAATCTATATCGTAATTTAAATTTTCTATTTGTGATAAATCTGTGTGTGCTACTGGATATGCCATACTTCCGCCATCTAGTGCAAACACTGGTATGCCTCTTACTACAGCTTCTACTCCGCTCAAACTGTTATATGTAACAACACAATGAGCATTTCTTAGATCTGCATCTAGTCCTTCTCCGCCTTGTGATCCACCTCTTGTTAAGTTTTGACTCATTGAGATATTTTTAACATTTACCTCTTGCAACATCTTATTAACAAATTTTGCGCCTCTATCTAAGTTACGAGGATGTGGTCTAATAACTATAGGACGATCGGTGTATTGTCTAATAAGTTTACATTGTTCTGCAATGTAGTCGTATATACTTGCATACCCTGCTTTGTATATACTTACCAAACTACTGTCACCTTCTTTTTGTCCCATTATTAATATATTCTGACCCGGGCTGTGCCAGTCTTTAAATTTTAATCCTGTGAGGCTTTGGAATCTATTCCATCTTTCAGGACCTACATTCTCATTATTCCAGTTAGCATCGCACCAACGATAGCTATTCCAGCCAAATCGTAACCAGCCAGGACATTCACGAAATGGTTCGCTTTCACTGACTATGTAAGGTTTGTTTGCTTGCTGTATGTGTAGCATATACTTGCCGTGCCAAGCGTGTCTGCCGCCATGTAGGAACTTTGGCTTTAGTTCGTTTGTTTGGTAATAAGCATCAGCTCTACGCACAGTTTTACTAAGCAAGTCGTCACATACCACATATTGGTCGCCAACTCTTTCCATACCTTTTGCCCAATGAAAATAAGGCTTTGATGCAGGAGGGGGAAACCCTACCATTGTTATCATACGTAATCTCTCATGTGTGCCCATGCCTCTCCCGAACTTAGCTCGTCAAAGTTCCAGTGACACATAGCAAGTTTTTCTATCCAATCTTGTCTTTCAAATGTTTGCGGAGTTTCTATTGTAGACAAATCTGTGTTTGCAACAGCATGTGCTTGACTAATACGAGGATTAGGATCTGTAACATACGTAGGTATGCCTTCGATAACACTTGCAACACTAGGACTGCTGTTGTACGTTATAGTGCAATGTGCGTTGAGTAAGTCCTGTGTTAGTCCAGGTGCTGTACTTACTTGCCAATCTTTGCTTTTAAGATACTTAGGTGCATGTTTGTCTCCTGGGTGTCCTCTAACAACAATAGGCCTATCTGTATGCTGTCTAACTTCGTTAATTGTGTTCTTTAACCAACTAACAACATCAAGTCCGCCCATACTCCAGCCGCCATTACGTTGTGTACATATCAATACATGTACACCCGATTGACGCCAATCTTTCATTTTAATACCAAGATCTTTGCGTATTTGTGTCCAACGTTTTGGGTTAACTGTGTCTTGAAAGTAGTTACCTGTTGTAGGGAATACACCGTCCATGCTGTATCGTAAATATTGCATGTTGTGCATTTTTCCTACAGCATAGTTAAAAAGATTACTGTCAGCAATAAAACTATGTTTACCTTTGTTTATGTTTTGCTCATGGGCACGTTTACGTAAAATTAAATGTTGACTAGATGGACTGCCTGCATGTACCCACCCTTGTATTAAATTAACGTCACTGTCGATTATATTATTACCATAATGTAATATACCTTTGTCGCCGTGTTTTTGTACGCCGTCAATATATCTTTTTAATATATCTACCTTGTGTGGGTTCTTGTGTGGGTTTGGTATACCCGATGCATATCCTACTACTGTCTTCATAATTGCTGTATTTTCCGCCAATGATTATTGTTTGCATCTCTACATTCTTGTAATGCCTCGGGGTATGTTGCAACACTGTCTAACAAGTATTCAAAGTTATCTTGAGGATTTATAAATGTTACTCTATGCTTTAGTGTATGGAATTTACTACTCCAAGGTCCTGCTACAATTACTTTTTTACCAAGCAATGTACCCCAATATGCACCGTGATAACTGTTTGTTATAATAGTATTTGCACTAGCTAAAAGTTCAATAGTTTGCTCCATGTTAGCACCACTATTAATATATCTTGGTATTGGTGTTTTTCCAAAATGGTTTGATTTTATTAATTGCTTTTTATGTTCGTACCAAATTATATCATTTTTGATTCTATAATTTTTATCAAATGCTGCATCTAAACAACTTGCACAAGGTACCCATTCGAATGGTTGACCAAAATCTCTTACGCCAACTAAATCAAAATTACTTAACCAATCTGGCCACTCAGGTCGTTTAACTCTTTTATTAGTATCTTGGTTATGTCCTGCTCCCCATACAATACGTGGTGCTGTACTGTTGTCTAACTTGTCTAAATATTCTTTTACAAGTGGTTGTAATTTGCGTAAAAATCCATCACGTGCTTCTATATTATTGTGATTTACAACATTCCAAGACTCTTTCCAAAGTGTCATTAGTGCATTTTGATCACTATTGTTAAGAGCATACTGTAAGTCATTTCCTAGGAAGTCATTTGCAATAAGGCCACCGCCTCCTGCAATTAACGGGACATCGCTTGGATAGTTGTCTGTTGCAAGATCTAATATATCTACTACTTGGTATTCGTGTTCCGGCAAATAATATTGCAACGGGTTACTTGACATATCGCCGAGATTGTTTTTATCAGCTCTATGAACTACTACGTACTTAACTGCCATAATGTTCCTCCATTATCATGTCGTGAGCTGTTCCATTTTTCATTTCGCCAATATGAAACTGACCATACGCTAGGTGGCATGCCCAACTGTATATATACTCTTTGTCGTATCGCTCTGGGTTTTCTAAATTGTACAAATACTTATTTGCAACAGGATCAGCGGCTGTAGGAGCAAGTGTAAATGCTGGAACTCCATACAGTACACTTTCTACAGCGGCAATACTTTGATATGTTACCATTGCAAATGCATTGTCTAACTCGTTGTATATAGTATTTGTCATTCGTATATGTCTTGGTGGTTTTTCTCTAATAACAATAGGACGATCAGTATGCATTTTGATTTGATCTATTGTTTCTTGTTTCCACTGTTCTGCGTCTATACCATAATACTTGCAAGGTTTTTCACTAGGCATAACAAGTAAAATGTTTCGTCCTGTCTTCTTTCTTTTTGCAATTTTCATTCCTAGTTGTTCCCATCTATCACTAGGACGTTCAATTATTGCATTATGTTGTAGACCGTTTCTAACTATACGATGAAATATTTTCCATCCACCTTCATTTATTGGACTTTTGTAATTACCAAGGTAACCACTGTCCATATAATAAAACTCTCTTTTAGTTTCTAAACATTTCCAGATAAGTTTTCGCTTTGCTAAACTACGTATTAGTATAGGTTCTTTTTTATTTTCGTGAGCATAAGTGTAGTCATATATAGGAAGTTTTGCTCCTTTGGCATACATGTTTACATACTCATCTGTTTTGTTTTTACTTAAACATATCATACAATTCTTGTTTCCATAATTCATTAAACTCACAATCGCGATAATTTTCAAACCACGGGCCGCCTTCAGTATAATGAATTAATTTAGGTTTTTCAATATCGTTGTACACACCTACTAAGTAGTTCCATGTATGATCTAGTTCGCCAATTTCTTCATCTTGTAGCCAACTAAACCTATGAAAGTATGCACCATTTAATTCTAAACTGTTAACTTGATCTTGGTCAAC
>Ga0181400_1000124_pt1 | contig 29872 bp, 47 predicted proteins | sample 23SPOviralmetaG_FD_130129 | JGI IMG/M metagenome (GOLD analysis project Ga0181400, IMG submission 130129) | Marine viral communities from the oligotrophic San Pedro Time Series (SPOT) site, San Pedro Channel, CA, USA - 23 SPOT_SRF_2011-06-22 | ecosystem: Environmental > Aquatic > Marine > Strait...
ATTGAAATACGGTAACCCTAACGCACACGGTAAAATCGTTAATATTGCTGCTATCTAAGTAGTAATAGTTTCATAGTTAAGACCCACTTAATCGGTGGGTCTTTTCTTTTTGTATGCTAAAGTAACAGCATGGATTATAAAGATAAAGACGGCGTTGTTTATAAAGGCTTATCAGATGAGCAGGCTGAAAAATGGGGATACGTTCCAGTAAAAGAGTCTGTCAAAGTAAAAGCAACACCAAAAAAAGTAGAAGAAGAACAAGAATAAAATGGGTTGGTATATGCTTAACGGCGATGCTATCTTTTTTGAAGACGATACACGCATACCTAAAGCTATGCGCAAAAAGATAGAAGCCATTGAAGCGCCCGATTCAAAAGGCGGAGCGTGGAAAACTAAAACTGGAGACAGGAGAGTTAAGCCACAAAAGCTTAAGACACTAGAGGAAGAGTAAATGGTTAACAAAGTTTATTTAAGACCAAGTTACTGCACAACTGCGGAATATGAAACTGCCACTGGTAGGACTGCTTCCACAGATTCGGTAACCTTAGCAAAGCTGCAATTAGCGTCAGATATAATTGATTATCACGTAAACGTTGCATTTAAAATTGATTCAAGCGGTAATCCAACAAATTCTGATGTACATGACATACTAAGAGATGCCACAGCATATCAAATGGAATACATGGTTGAACTTGGATTAGAAGATTTTGACAAACTAGAGTTAACTGGTTCTGTCCAATTAGGCGGATTAAGTTTAGATAAATACCCCGACATATTAGCGCCAAGAGCTAAAAGACTTATGGTCAACTACGGCTTCTTTGGTTACAGGAGTGCAGTCTTTTATAATTATGACGATAGCTTACCTAAAGCTATCTCTGATGACCAAGTTCACGAATAATGGGTATCATCAGTCCGCTGCTGCAACAAACAGCAACGAGAAGTTCTCTACAAGGCATGTCTGCATACGGCGAAGTCTTTGATACAAGTGAATCAATACGATGCAGAATAGAACCATCTAAATCAAGAGTGTCAACAGATGAAGGAAATGAAACAATTGCTAATGCAAAACTATTTTGTGAGAAAGACCAAACAATACAAATAGGAGACAAGATAATCTTTGACACAGTAACTTACTTTGTATTGACTGTTAATAAAATATACGGTCTTAGTGCTGTAAGCCACATAGAAGCCGACTTAGGAGTTGATTCAAATGGCTAAATACTATAACGTAAATTGGTTCGGAGATGATGTTAAGAAAAAAGTAATGACTGCTAATGAAAAAGCAATTACTTTAGGATTAGAATTTATAAAACAAGAATCAGTAAAAGTTGCGCCTAAAGATACTGGACTAATGGAGAAGTCCGCACAAGTAACAATTGCAGCTGACGGTAAAACAGGTTACGTGTCCTATGACACACCTTATGCAATTAGGCAACACGAAGAATTAGACTATCGTCATGCTGAAGGTCGTATAGCAAAATATTTAGAATTACCCTTACAACAAAACTCAAAAAAAGCATTAGAGATTATGGGTCGTGTACTTAAAGGAACTTTATAATGTTAGCTGCTGAAGTAGCCGAATGGATAGGCACGAATGTTACTAACTGTAGTTTTGATACAAGTGGTGTTAGCGGTAATGTTTTTATAAGCACTATGCCAAGCAGCCCCGACACAGTAGTTATGGTTTCAGAGTATGGCGGCGTTGCAGATGACAAGCACGCATACAATGACATAAACGTACAGTGCAGAGTAAGAGGAACAAGAGACCCTAGAGTTAGTTATAATATTGCAAAAGAAATATTTGATGAGTTGTTAGGACTTACAAATACTACGCTAATATCTAGTGGTAGTCGTGTTATAAAAGTTATTGCACAAAACACACCAATTGACATTGGACGTGATGACAATGGCAGACACGAATGGACAGTCAATTTTCAAATTGAAGTCTATGATACAAGTACTAACAGAAGTTAGAAAAAAAGGAGAATGAAATGGCACAAGCTAAAGTAGCAGCAAAAACTGCTTCATGGATGGCTTCTATAGACGGTGGTTCAACATTTACCGCTGTTTTAGGAATAACCGACTTTTCAATGTCGAACAGTCCAACTGATGCTGATGTAACGGATTTCGCTAGTGGTACAGCCACCGAACATAAGGTAATAAGAAGAGCAATTGAGTTTACACTTAATGGTTTTTGGTTAGAGGATGACGCTACAGGTGCTGTCTCTGACGGATTAGAAATGCTTTATGATAACGGTAAAGGCGATACAGCAATTGATTATAAATTAACTACTAATGGTGGTTCAATTATATCTTTTAAAGGTACTACAGTGTTTACTCTATCGGGCGATGTCAACAACGTAATGACATGGAGCGCGACAATTAGAGCAACAGGCGCAGTCACATATACTGACGCGTAAGAGAGGTAACGTATGAGCGGACAATTTAAAGATTTTGATGCAGCGTGGGCTGAACAACAAGATGAGCCTATAAAGGTCAAAATCCGAAATAAAGAATACGATTTACCAGCTTCAGTCTCCGCTGCTTTTATGTTAGAGGTCACTAAGATTTCAAGTCGTAAGGGCAGCGAGGATAATTTAACAACAGCCGATATGGGTGTTTTATTAAACGCTTTATTTGGCAAAGTTGTTATTGAAGACTGGTTAGAACAGGGTATATCATTACCACAGTTAAACGATATTTTAAGTTATGTATTAGAGATATACGGACTAACTGGCGGTGGTGCTGACCCAAAAGCGATTCAGAAAGTCGATTCGACAGAGAAGCCCGTAAAGGACAAATAAACAAGTTCTTTAATAACTGGAACTTACTCGAAGCAGACTTTCAAAGAGAATATCAAATTGATTTAATGGCAAACATTAAAGATGGCTTGTCATGGCGCAGGTTCATTTTGTTGTACAATTGTTTAAGCAGTGCAAGTGTTACTGTAGAATTGATTAGAAATGAACAACTTAAATTACAAAGTGGCGAGAGTCAAATTGACACTGATAAACAACTGGATTTGTTTTTACGACAACAGTTTAAAGAGGAATAAATAATGGCATTAACAGTAGGAGAGTTAAACGCAATTCTTACGGTTGATGACAAAAACTTTTCGTCTGCATTAAAGGAAGCTAAAAAAACATTAGAAAGAGCTGCCGACTCCGCAGATGAATTTGGAGACGAAACCAAAAAATCATTCGATAAAGGTACTAAAGCTGCTGATAGATTTGAAAAAGAAGTTGGTAAAGGTCGTAAACAAATACAAAAAGCCCAAACACCTATGGAGAACTTCGGTAAAAAAATAGGAACAGCTTTCAAAGTCGGTGCAGTAATTGCAGTAGGTAAAGCTTTAGCAGACTTAACAATGGAGATGGCTAACTTAGCCCTTGAAGCTGAAGAGTCCGCAGCTGCGTTCGAGATTACATTCGGCGGAGCAACGCAAGAAGTAACAAGATTCGTAAATCAGATGGCACATGCTTTTGGTATGACAAGAGCAGAGATGCAACAGCAAATGGCTGTAACTGGTTCGATAATACAAGGTATGGGCTTCACTTCAGATGCAGCAGCAGAGATGTCTGTAAACATAATGGAACTTTCGGGAGACCTTGCAGCCTTTATGAACATACAAGAAGGTGCAGTAATTCCCGCCCAAGCTATAACTAAGGCTTTAACAGGCGAGCGAGAAATGCTTAAATCTATGGGTATCGTTTTAAGACAAGTAGAAATTGAACAAAAAGCGATGAACATGACAGGTAAAGAAGCTGTCAAAGAATTGACTGACCAAGAAAAAGCTGCCGCCAGCCTTATGCTTGTTGAAGAAAAGATGGGTCACATTAAGGGGCAGTTATCAAGAGAAATGAATGGCGCAGCAAACCAAATGAGAAGTTTAAAGGCAGAGTTTAAAGAAGCCAAAACAGAAGTTGGTCAAGCGTTACTACCAGCTTTCGCAGAACTAATTCCAGTTGTTAGAAGTATGATGCCAGCTTTTAAAGAAGTTGCCAGTACTGTAGCTAATTTAGTTGAGACTTTTATTAAATCTTTGCAGCCAGTTTTATCAATACTTGCACAACAAATTTCTGCACTCATGCCAATAATTGATGTATTAATATCACTTTTAGGTAGTACATTAAGCGTTGTTGTTACAACACTTGGGGCGATATTAGAAAATACTTTAATACCAATACTTGAAGCTTTAGCTTTTGTAATTACTGTTGTCGCTAATAACTTTGGCATAATGACTACTGCACAAGAAGCGGAACTACGTTCTGCCGAAACATTAGAAGGCGTAATCTATAGATTAAACGAAGCAATAGCAGCTGGTGTACCAAAACAAGATGCAATGAATGCAGCGCTAGCTGAAGCAGCAGAACTTGGTATAGAGGAAGCTGAAGCTTTTGACGCAGCAACAGATGCTGCTTATGGATTTAGTGATGCTAAAAAAATTGAAGTCGAAGCACTTATAGCTTCTAAGCGTGCATTAAAAGAAAATTTACAAGCTGGTAACTCTGCCGCTTATAACTCTTATATTCAAGCAGATGCAGTAAAAGACCTAGATGATGAGATTAAACAATTAGAACAAGACCTTATTGCTAACAGTTACGCACAATATGCTTATGCGAGGTCACAAGATGAGTTTATAACTGGTACTGAAGGCGGGGCAGATGCAGTAGAAGAAGAATCAGATGAGATACGTAAAAATACTATAGAAGTACAAAAAAACACACAAGCTAAATTAGATGCACTAAGTATACAAAACGAATCAATAACAGCGTTAATGAACTTAGTTACAGCAGTCACTAACGCTAATGAAATAGTTAAAAGACAACAAGTCGAAGAAGACAAGCTAAATGAACTGTACAGAGAGCGTGCAAAGATAATGGAAATTGTAAATGCTGAACGTGGCGTAGGAGAGCAACAAACAGAAGTAGAACTTGCACAGATAGCAGCATTACGTAAACAAGAAGAAATGCTTTTAACACAACAACAAAAAGGTTTAGATTTAAAACTAGAAATAGCTGTAGCAGAATTAGATGTTGCTGACGCAATACATACTAAAAATGAGATGGGCGATGAAGCAACTGCAAGGGAAGACTTAGCAATTAAACAAGCGGAGCTAAGATTAAGAACATTAAAAAATGAACAGGCTACATCAAAAGATGTAACACTCGAATTAGCAAACGTACAAAAGAATTTAGCTAGTGCTGTTAATACATCAACACAAGCTACGCAAGCCTACATATCTGCTGAACAAGCAAGACAAAAAATTGATACTGCAATAGGTAAACAACGAACTGCATTTAACGAAGCTGAAATTGATACAACTGAAGAACAATTAGAACTAGCAAGCGCAAGATTAGCAGTACAGTCTGCAATGGCTTTTGCTAGCGATAGAGGAGTTACAGATGAAGCAAGAGAAGCTTTAGCACAAACACTTGGCATATCACAAAGTGGTGTATCTGATATATTTAGAGATTTAGGTATAACTGATGCTTTTATGCAGGTTCAAATGTTTAAAGATTTTGAAAGAAACAATACTGGCAGCAGAAATAACAATGGCAATGATGACAACAGCAGTAGTGGAGCAGGAGATAGAGCAAATGAAACAGGTATCGGCGATGACAGTACCTTAATTGGCGGCGGTGGTGGCAATTCTCTATTTAACAGTCCAACAATACAAACTGCTAGTGGTATTAATTTATCATCAACAGAAAACTTAGCATTGAGTAGTGTAGCCAAAAATGTGTTACCAATGTTAGATTCTTTTGACCAATCTGCTTTACGTTCATCCTCTGTAAATCAATTCTTAGGCGGAACAACTCCAAATGTTGTAGTCAACATAGACCCTTCATTAGATGCTGAAGCACGCATAGATAAACAAATGGCTGACATAAATAACAGATTACAAACTGGAAATAGATTTAGGGTTCTGTAATGAGTATCACTGTAAATATTGGTGGTGCCAACTATGATGCTTTAGAAAATAAAGTAACTATAACAGACAATGCTGAAAGAAGGTCAGATGCAATCATACATATATTTGATGACAAAGCAGGTGGAAACTTTTTTAGTTTTGAACCGTATCAATCAGTATCTATTACAGACACTAACGGTCATGTAGCCTTTAAAGGCGTAATAATTAAACCAGTCGCGCAGCTGCTAAGTCCAACGACTCGTATATGGAAACTGCAATGTACAGACAATCACTTCTTTGTTGATAAAAGAATTATTGCTAGGGGTTACACAACAATGACAGCTGGTGCGATAGTAAGAGATTTAATAACTAATGTATTTAGTGCTGAAGGTATAACTGCTGGAACTATAGATGACTTAGCTACAGTCGATAAAATGATATTTAACTATGTAAATGGGGATAGAGCATTACGAACATTATCTGAATATACAAATGCCGTTTGGTATGTTGATGAAAATAAAGCGTTACATTTTTATGAACGTACTTCTAATAACGCAAGTTTTAATGTCAGAAGCGCAGACGTTCTAACTAAACCTATGCCGTTTTTTGATAAGGCAAACTTCAAATATAGAAATAGCCAGTTTGTTACAAATATTAAAAACATTACAGATTCACAACAAGAGTTTTTTATCGGGGATGGAACAAGACAGACCTTTAGTGTAGGTTATCCGTTTCACGAAATACCAACAGTAAGAGTTAACACTGGTAGCGGTTATGTTGCAGTTACAGTTGGTATAAGAGGATTAGACACAAATAAAGATTATTATATGGCTTTAGGTTCTACAGAGTTAGTACAAGAATTTACAGATACTGCTTTAGGTACTGGTCATTCTTTAGAGGTTACGTATAAAGGTCAATATCAGTTAGTAGCATTAGCTAGAGATGATGCAGAGGTAGATAGAATACAAGCACTTGAGGGTGGCAGCACTACAGGTTTTGTTGACGCTGCAACTACACAATCGGGTATAGCTGGTACAGATGCAGGTATAGACGTGGCTGCAAGTTACTTAGACAGATTTGCACAAACAAGTACATTGTTAAGTTTTACCACAACAAAAAATACACCTTCAAGGTTAAGAGCAGGTCAAGTATTAGATTTTGAAATGACTGACCAAGATATATCGGGTATATTTCTTATTGATTCTATTCGTATACGATTTAGAAATGGCGTTACTTACTATGATGTAAAGTGCGTTGCATCTCCACCCGAATATACTTTTGAATCATTTATAAGAGATATAGACGACAAAATATCAGATGCGTTTATTGAAATATCAGAAAACATTGACACAGAAGAAGTTTTAGTTGTAAGAGCTGACGGTGGTACAGAATCTAGTACAATAACAGAAGTAGATACCGAAACAGTATTAGCATGTCCATTACCAAGTGGTACAACATTAGTTAGCGGAAGTTTAGTAGTATGTTAAATTGGCAAGGAAGTATAAAAATTAAAGCACTTGATGCTGACGGTAATGTCGTGCAAGAAAATACTATAAAAAATACTATTACAACAGCTGGTAAAAACTTGTTAGCAAAAGCTTTAAGGGAATCAACAGACTGCGAAATTAAGTTTATTGCTTTGGGTTCTGATAGTACAGCTACATCAACTTCAGATACAGCACTAGGTACAGAGACTTTTAGAAAAGCAGTTACTTCACAAGTAGCTGGTAGTAGTGGAGTTACTGTAACAAATCTTTACGTAGCGCCCGAAGAAGCAGTAGGAACAATTGCAGAAATAGGCTTTTTTAGTGGTAGTACTGCAAGTGCAACAACAGACAGTGGCACACTTTATGCAAGAGTTTTGTACTCAAGAACCAAAACTGCGGTAGAATCTATACAGATAGAAAGGACAGATACTATTGGCTAATGTAGGCGGATATTATTCTCAAACAACTTGGCAAGCTGGTGTAACACCTCTTAGCGAAGCAGCATTAAATAACATCGATGCAGGAATAGAAGGTGTACAAAAACAAGGAGTTCTCAAAAATGGTACTAACATAGCAGAGAACAAAACGTTGCCTACTGGCGAGAATTATTTATTAATATCTCCAATAACAGTAGATAACACAAAGACTTTAAACGTACAAGGAAAGCTTAAATTATTATGAGTGAATTAAATGTAGATACTATAGCGGGTTCAACAGGTACTACGGTAACTGTAAAAACTGGACATACGCTAACACTTGTTGCAAATATGAATGCAGCAACAGCAAAGATTACAAACTTAGGAGACCCTTCATCCGCACAAGATGCAGCTACTAAAAATTATGTAGACACACAACTATTAACTTTAGATACATTAGGAGAATTGACTAATGTAACTATTACATCAGTAGCAGATAATGAAGTGTTAGCTTATGACAATGGCACATCACTATGGATTAATCAAACTGCGTCAGAAGCTGGACTAGCAACAAGTGGAGATTTGTCAACACACACATCATCAAGTTCTAATCCGCACAGTGTTACAGCTTCACAAGTAGGAGCGACAACAACAGCTAATAAAATACATGATTTTGCCGCGCCAACAAGTGCTTTAGCAATGAACGCACAAAAAATAACTGGTGTAGCAGACCCAACAGCTGCGCAAGACGCATCTACAAAAGCTTATGTTGATTCACAGGTACAAAGCAAAGATGCTTTATCAGAACTAAGCGGTAACACTGATGACGTATCAGAAGGTTCATCAAATCTTTACTATACAAATGAGAGAGTAGATGACAGATTTAATGACTTATTTTCTGCTGGCACAGGTATAACAGGCACTTATGATGATGGTAACAACACTTATACTATTAACATTGACAGCACAGTAGCAACTTTAACTGGTACACAAGTCTTAACAAATAAAAGTATTGATAGTGACAATAACACAATAACAAATATTGTTGACGCAGACATAAAGGCTGCTGCTGCTATTGACGCTACTAAAATTGCAGACGGTTCAGTTACAAGCGCAGAGTTTCAACACATAAGTACATTAAGTTCTAATGCACAGACACAGTTAGATGCAAAAGCTACAACATCTAATACATTAGATGAATTTGCAAATCCAGCTGCTGAAGTAGACATAAATGACCAAGATTTGTCAAAAGCAGTACTAAAAGATTATGCAGAAAAAGATGTTGCTGTAACATCGGGAACAACATTAGCTATTGATTTATCAAACGGTAACACAGGTTCTGTAACACTTGCACACAGTGTTACAGATATAGATTTTACAAACGTACCAGCAGACGGTACTTCTACATTTACATTAAAAGTTACGCAAGATGGTACTGGTTCAAGGACATTAGCAATTAATGCAATAACTGTCAACGGTGGTTCAACTGTAACAGGACATACGAGCGGCAACGCTGGATTAACTTTAAGTACAGCAGCTGCTTCAGTTGACTTAGTAACATTTCTATTCTTTGATGCAGATACACCATTAATAAATGGATTATTAGACTTTAAGAACAGTTAGGAGTAATTATGCCGTTAGGAGCAGCAAGATTTGCTTTAAGTGGTGGTGCTAAACCCGATTTACTTGTTGATGTTTTAGTAGTTGCAGGTGGCGCTAGAGGTGGTACTGGTAACGATGCAGCTGGCGGTGGTGGCGCTGGTGGATATAGAACATTTAGTTCACAACTATTAGATGGCGCAACAAACTACACAACTTATGTTGGCGCAGGTGGTACTTACAATGGAAACCCATCACATTTTAATGGAAATCAATCATCTTATGGTGGCGCAGGTCGAAATAACTCTAATGGTAATTCAGGTGGTTCGGGTGGCGGCGCGGGATGGCAAGGGCAAACTGGTGGCGCAGGTAACGTTGGGGGTTATTCTCCAGCAGAAGGTAAAGCTGGTGGAAATGTTTATTACGCAGGTAGCGGCGGCGGTGGTGCATCGCAAACAGGTGGATTTAGTGGAACATCGGGTGGCAATGGTGGCAATGGTTCACAATGGCTAGATGGTAATTATTATGCAGGCGGCGGTGGTGGCGGCGCAGACTACTATCGTTCGGGCAATAATGTGCAATCTTCGGGTGGCACAGGCGGCGGTGGGCTAGGGCAAGGCAGCGGTCAAGGGCAAGCAGGTGGAACAAACACAGGCGGTGGCGGTGGCGGGTCACGTTCGCATGTAAGCATTTCTGCGTTTAACGGTGGTTCGGGAGTAATAGGATTACGTTATCCTAAAGAATGGACTTTAAATGCTAATACAGTAAGCATATCTTCTGAAACTACAAGCGGAGATTACAAATTTGCTTATGTACAATCGGGCAGCGGTTCTGTGTATTGGACATAAGATATGGCACATTACGCATTTATAGATGAAAACAACATAGTCACACAGGTAATTGTTGGAGCAAATGAAGAAGAAACACCACCTACAGGATTTGAAACATGGGAAAGTTATTATCAAAATTTAGACTGGCATAGTGGTACGTGTTTAAGAACTTCATACAATACATTTCAAGGACAACATCTTACTGATGGCACACCATTTAGGGGTAACTATGCAGGAGAAGGTATGATATATGATTCAGTCAATGATGTATTTTATGAACAACAGCCATACGCTAGCTGGACATTAGATAACAGTACATGGACATGGAAACCACCAATTGAAATGCCCGAACTGACAGAAGAACAAAAAAATGCAGTAGAAGTAACTTCATATTTATGGAGTGAAGAAACTGCAAACTGGGTACAAAGAACACCAGAATAACTATAATAAGTTGTATGAGCAGCAACTTGTATTGGTTTTTATTACAAAAAGAAGATTTACCACCGCATCAACTTTATAAAGACCCGCAATTAAAAAAAACAGTAATCAATATTTGTCCGCAAACAATAGCTTTAGATAAAAGAACAATAGAAATTACTATGCCATACGATTTAATAATTAACAGACAAGAAGATGGTTCTTATTATGCACAATCTAAACAAGTAGTTGGAGATAATTTATGGAATACAAGAGCAGTTTTAGCTATAGATACTGATACTAAAATAAAGGGATATGAAGACTTTTCTATATGTCATATTAAAGTACCCTATGTTTTTATGTCAGAAAATAAAGATTTAACTTATTATTGGACTGCACCTAAAAGCAATACTAAACATAAAATTAAAGATGTAGTATTTGCAGAAGGCTTAATGTATGTTGGCAGGTATGCAAGAAGTTTAGATATGGCTTTTATAATACCAAACAACAATGAAGTTATATTTAAAAAAGATGAACCGTTGGGCTATCTATATTTTAATGATGAAATAAAGTTAAAAGAAATAATACCTAATCAAATCATTTTAAATTATATAAACTCAATATACGGAGTTACAAGTTATGTAAAAGGTGTATCTAAAATTTTTAAAAATGCTAAAAAAAGATACCCACATAAAGAATTAGCAAAGTGCGAGATAACAAATGAATAAAATTGCAGTTATTGGTAAAGGTACTGCTGGTTCTTTAGCATATAATCATTTTGGTTATTATACAGATTATGAAATAGATGTATATTTTGATAGTAGTAAAAAAGAACAATCAGTTGGAGAAGGTACAACTATAGCCGTACCTAGAACACTACATTACACTACTGGATTTGAATTTCACAATTTAGATTTAATAGATGGTAATTATAAAAATGCAATAAAATACATTAACTGGGTAGAGGATGACTTTTACCATACTTTTGAAGCACCAGCTATGTCAATGCACTTTAATGCAGTAAAATTACAAGAATACATAGAAAGTAAAAATTTAGACAGAGTTAACTTTATAGACACGAACATTTCTAATCTTAAAGATGTAGATGCAGATTTTGTTATTGACTGTTCGGGTACTCCACAAAATTTTGACGAATATGAATATGCAGAATATATACCAGTAAACGCAGCCTTAGTAAAACAATGTTATTGGGAACATCCAAAATTCGACACAACACATTGTATAGCTAGTGAGTGGGGATGGATATTTGTAATACCTTTAAAAAACAGAGTATCTTTTGGATATTTATATAATGACAAAATTACAGATGTAAAAATAATTAGAGAACAATTAAACGAAGTTATTGATAATTATAAATACACACCTAAAGATAAAGAATTAACTTTAAATTTTAATAACTACTACAGGAAGAACAATTTTTATAAAAATAAAGCTTACAATGGCAACGCTTCTTTCTTTTTAGAACCAATGGAAGCTACAAGTCTTACAACAGTAGACAACATAAATAGAAAAATTTATGATTTAATAAAGCAGCCCGAAAGTGTATATGATGCTAATAATTGGTATTCAAGGTCGTTTAAAGAATTACAAGATATTATTGTTATGCACTATTTAGGGGCTACAAAATATGATAATGAATTTTGGACACACGCAAAACAACTTGCTGAAGAGTGTTTATCTGATACATCTAAAACAAGCAGAGTTTATAAAGAAGTTTTAAGAAATATAAATAATAAGAAGTTCGACTTAAACATTGATTATGGAGTTTGGCGCATGCACAGTTTTAATCAAAATATAAACAATATGAAATTATTAAATAAATTAAGGAAGTTAGCAGATGTTTAAAAAAGAAAAACCCTATTTAAAATTTAGTACACCATTTAAAGGACTTGAAAATATAGAACAAGTTTTACCACAGCCAGCAAAAAACTTTATACCAAAATGGTTTAAAGATATGCCACCAACACCTAAAGATGATTTTCACACAAAATTAGTACCACAAAGTAAAACTGCAAAGTTATGTCCAAGTTTTATAGATATATTTCACAACGGATTTGTTTTACCAGCACATTGTGATATTTATTTAAGATGGGAAGATGACGGGGAATATGAATGGCAAACATCTTTTGAAGAATACGAAATGCAAATACATCACGATATACAAATGAAAGATTATGCACCTAAAGAAGCAAAAATACAAAAGGTGTTTAAAATTGTTTCTCCATTTAGAATGCAAACACCTAAAGGTTATAGTGTTTATCAAGTTCCAATGTTATATCATTACAATACTGACTGGCATGTACCTTATGGAGTTATACATACAGACAAACACCATATAATTAATCAACAAATTGTTGTAACTGCTGAAAATAAAAATCAGCTATTAATTAAACAAGGCGAACCATTATGTTATTACGTTCCATTTAAACGAGAAGAATTTGATTTAAAGATAGAATCATGGAGTGATAAGTGGGAAACTCTAACAAGAGAAAATTTATATAAAGTACACTCAAAGTTTAAAGGCGGGTACTTAAAAAATATATGATATAATCTTCTATCATGGAATACATCACAGGCTTTTTATTTGGTTATTTTTTAAAAGAAATTAGTAATACTCTTAAAAGAATGAGTAAATACGACAATGACAACAGAGAGACGTGGGATTTTTTAACCTACGATGACCTACCATAATGGATTACACTAACAAATCAACGCAGCCCCAGCCAAATGGCTTTACTACGAAAGAAATGTTAATAATGATATTAGAAGGTCAAAAACAAATTAATAAACGCATCGATGAACTACACGAAAAAGTAAATACAAAAATTAGCAGACAAGAATTGAGCGGTTGGTTAGTTGCAGTATCTGCACTAATAGTCATTATCAATTCTGTAATGTGAAGATATTTAAAAGTTTATTAGTTTTACTCTTATTGCTACCAACAACTGTTTTAGCACAAGAAGTACCTAACGAAGTTACAATTAATGAAGATTTTAGTGACAGCAGTTATCAAAATGGATTAACTATAAGTGGTGGTAATCAAGCTGCATATATCTATACAGGAGAAAACGATAGCTACAATACCACAGGTAACTCATTAGCAATAATGAGCGGTACTTATCTGTTTGAATTTACTGAAGATGTATATGAAGTAGGTTTCATGGTAGCTGCCGTAAATAATGCTTACTCTGTTACTTGGAATTATGCAGACAACACAAGCGAAACAGAAAATAAATCGGGTCAAAGTACTTCTAATTTTGACAATATGTACGATGACTTTTATAAATCGTTTACTGATTACAACAACGATGAAGCTAATACAGACAAATTTATAACTTCATTTTCTGTAACGCTGTCTGATATATCTTTACTTGATACGTTGTATTGGCAATATGTAGATATTACTGTTACTACAACATCTAGTACTACTACAAGTAGTACAACTACAAGTACTACGACTACAAGTACTACAACGACCACTACTACCCTACCGCCAAAACCTATAGTTTATGAGCCGCCACCACCGCCACCACCACCCGAACCAACAACTGTTATTGTGATTTTAGACAATGGAGAAGAAGCAGAGTATGAAGAATATGAAGTAGAAGATGGTACAGTTGACAGAGATAACGAACGCAAAAAGAATTACGATTTATATGGTGTTGAATTAACAGATGCACAAATTGAAAGAGGAGATTTAGAACTATATGACACACAAAAAGAAGATTTGGAACAAGTCACAGAAGAGCTTCCTAATGATGATTTTATATATGACGATTTGGAAGATGAATATGTTGAGGAAGAATACATTGAACTTACTAAAGAAGAAATACTTGAGCTTGAGAAACAAGTTGAGATTGAACTTAAAGAACTTGAAGAAGAATCTATTATTTTGGTGGACTCTGCGGAAATAATAGAAGACTTAAAACTTGAGGGCGAAGACTTACAAGATTTTATAGACACTATACAGAAGTTAGAAGAAATAGATTTTGAAGAAGAATTTGCAATAGAAGATGAAGAGTTTGTATTAGAAGAAATAATAACAGAAGATATAATAATTATTGATGATAAAGAAATCAAAGAAGAAGATATTTTTATTGAAGCAGAAGAAGAAAGCCAAGTTGTTGAGCTTGCAGATGAAGATATATCTACTGAAGAACAAATTAAAGAAGAGATAGCTGTAGAAGTTGCCGAAGTTGAAGAAATTATTCAAGACATTATTATTGAAGAAGTTACTACTGAAGAGGTTATAGAAGTTATTCAAGAAGTCAATGACATTGGTGTACAAAACTTAGAATTTGCAACAGAAGAAGTACAAGAAATAGTACAAGCAGTTGTTGTAGAAGCTATTCAAACAGTAGAAGAACTGACAGAAGAACAGGTAGAAGTAGTAGCTGAAATATTACAAGTAGAATCAACAGAAGATGTTCAAGTATATGCCGCAGCTGCGGAATCTGAAAAAAGCGTTGAAGTTGCAATAGAAGAATATGTAGAACGAAGTATTGCAAATGCTGATGTAGAAAACTACAACATTGCTGACGTTGTATCTGAAGTGAATGTAGAGTTGTTTTTGGAATCGCCAATAGATGCTATTATTAATGTAGATTTAAGCGGCATAGAGTTATCTAACATCGGTGCGGATATGGCAGATACTCAAAAAGAAAAAGCACAAGAAGTATTTGCGCCAGTTGTTTTGACACAAATAGTAGCAATTACTAGAAGAAGGTTATTTTGATTAAAAAATTTATTGATTATCTTATAGACGCAATTAAAGAAACTATTGCATTGAGCTGGACTTTAGCGGGCATGCTTATCGGCTATTTTACGTTAAGTGGTAGCGCAAAAAGCATAACTGGAATAGGTATTGTGATAACATTATCTATATGGCTAGCGACAATAAGATTAAGAGCATAATAAGAGAGGATTTGTAATGTCAGACAAATGTTGCGGCGGCGGATGCTGCGGAACTAAATAATGGCGATAGAGTACAGAGGACAAAAGTTTAGCGGCTATAACAAGCCTAAACGTACTCCAAGTCATAAAACTAAATCACACGCTGTCTTAGCTAAAAGCGGAGACAAAGTTAAACTAATTAGATTTGGTCAACAAGGTGTAAAAGGTGCAGGCAAGAACCCTTCTAGCAAATCACAAAAGGCACGTAAAGCATCTTTTAAAGCAAGGCATGCTAAAAATATAGCTAAAGGTAAAATGTCTGCTGCTTATTGGGCAAATAAAACTAAATGGTAACACACAACATATTGTGTAATTGATAACAACGACCACTCGATATGGTATCATATTGATTAATGTATGAAGTAATAAGCCGTGAAACAGCTGGTCTTTTCGACACGCGTGGTAATACTGCTATTAATCAAACCTATATAAAAGGTTTATCCGTACATTACACAGGAGCTGCGATTATGCCATCTATGAAATCCATAGATGATGTATTTAACTATCTAACTAACTTACAGAATGTTTATGTAAACATGAATGGTTTTGTCGACATACCTTATTCTTTTGCAATAAGTAATGTTACAGACGAAATAATTGAGTTAAGAGGATTTGGAATACAGTCAGAACATCATCATAATAACCAATTAAACGATACATTTATGTCTGTTTTATGGTTGGGCGGAGTAAGAGATGTTCCAAACAATAATGCTAAGGATGCCTTAGAACGGTTAGTTGATATTATATCTGAACGTTACGACAGAAAAATCTTAGTCTTAGCAGATGATTGCGGTAAACCTATGTACGAATTTATAACAAGTACAGAACCTAAATGGATGACACCAAAAAGGAAGGTAAGACAGTGGTCAAAAAAGAAAACAATTACAAAGAAGATATAGACGCTTTTGCAGCAGAGAAGGTCAGAGCTGTTGTTTGGAAAACACCCGAAGGTATAGAGCAATTAAATAGCGTCATTGCTTATAAAAAAGATAATCCAAGCATACCAACTAATACATTAGTTGCCTTCTTAAAAGATAAATGCGGTTGGGATTATACAAACAGATATATATTTGACATTATTGTGACAGAAATGGAAAAACAAAATGACAAGTAGCCTTGATAAGTTTGTTGAAGAACACGAAGACGACCGTAAGTTAGAAGACTTAAAAAAAACTATAACGCGTTTACATAAGCAATTAGATAAAGAACGTGACAAAACAGTCATACTACAAGAGACAGTAACAAGTGCAGTCAAAGACAGTATTGCTGATATAGATATACCAAAAGTTAAAGCGCCTAAGAAAGATACTAGAAAAAAAGGCGAAGAGGTAGCTGTAGCTGTATTAAGTGACTGGCAGTTAGGTAAAATAACAAAGACCTACAACTCTGAAATTGCTGCTGAACGAGTTAAAGTATATGCAGATAAAGTTGTTGAGCTAACAAACATACAACGTGCTAGTCATCCAGTAAAAAAAGTTCACGTATGGGCTTTAGGAGATTTAATAGAAGGTACTGATATATTTGCTGGTCAGCAATGGTTAGTAGATTCGGGATTGTATAGACAAATATTTAAGAACGGAGCAACAATGCTTGCAGAGTTTTTAAGACACATGTTAGCAAACTTTGACGAAGTACACTTTGCTGGTGTTATTGGTAATCACGGTAGACTTGGTAGATTTGGGCAACATCATTACGAAGATAACGGAGATAGATTTCTTTATGAAACTGTACGCCTAATCCTTGCTGATGAAAAAAGAATTACTTGGGATATACCCGAAGGTTCTGATGGAGATAGAGCATGGTACACTATTGACCGAATAGGTAATTACAGCTGCATGCTTATACATGGAGACCAAATTAGAGGGTCACTTGGTATACCGTTCTATGGAGTTCGCAAAAAGGTATTAGGATGGAAAGCAGCGGCAATGGACGGGCAGATGCCCGACTTCAAAGACTTAGCCTTTGGACATTGGCATCAGCTTTACCAACAAGAGTTTAACGGTATAACAGTTAGGTGTTCGGGTTCAACTGAATCATCTAATCATTATGCGTTAGAAGCACTAGCGGCACAAGGTAGACCAACACAAAGATTAATGTTTGTCCACCCCGAAAAAGGATGTACTACGGTAGAATATCCAGCGGTCAGATTAGACGATAACGAAAAGGAGTAATTATGACAGCATCAATTTATTGGAAGAATGCCTTAATTAGAGCTGCGAGAACTTTTATACAAGGTTTTCTCGGTGGATTATCAGCAAACTTGTTAATAGGTAATGAAGCAGAAATGCTATACGCAGCCTTTATGGGTGGCGCAGCTTCTGCTATTTCTCTATTGCAAAACGCTATAGAAGATAGTCCAAACAAATGGGGTAACACTATACCAAAAGGATAGTGCATGTCTTTATACGCAAGAAAGAAAGGCATAAAAGGTCGTAAGCCTAAAAAGAATTACGATGAACGTATATGTCAAAAAGAAACTTGCGATATAAAGTTATCAATATACAATAAAAAGAAATTTTGTTATACTCATACTAAGCCAGTAAAGCGCTGGTCTAAATAATAAAAGAAAGTAAAACTTTCTATCTTTATTTTGGTACTTAACAAGTGTTATGAAAGTAATGGATTGTGAAGGACATGCGTACGTAAATCGTATAGTAGGGGTACTATACAAAACAAAAACCACCTTTGCAGGTGGTTTTTTGTTTATCGGTTGCCCGATGTTTAAGCAAAGGATGGTTTAGGTTCTTTACTCAAAATATTAAAATACACCATAGTATTTTATTTTAATTTAGTATATCAGCTTTACGTTTTAATGTATCAGTAAGTTCTGCTACGTCAGCTTCGCCTAGTTTATATAAATGGTCTTTAGCTTCATCTAATGTTTTGACTAATACTAATTCACATTCTTCTAGTGAAGTGTTAAGTAGTTGTAGTAAGTCTTTACCCTTTACAGTCTGTTGTATTGTCTGTAATGCAGCAACTGCATCATTGGTACGTTCTGTTACAACATGGGCATGAGATTTTTGAACGTCAGCTTTTGCAACAGACTGTTTAGGTTTCGAAGTAGCGTTGGGAACTACGCTAATTACATCTTCCATTTCTTCGCTAGTAACACCAGCACTAAGTAAAACGCGTAAGCAACGACCACGTGCTACAGTCTCTGCTTTTTCTAGTTTTTTATCTTTTGTTATTTTTTCTGCACCATGACCAGTACATATAGCACTAGAATCTCCATCGTAAAAAGTTGCTTTAAATATAATTGTGCCATCTACTATATCAACAATTTCTGTAAGAAGTTTACCGTTAGGATATTCTTTATTCATTTGTTCAATGAGTTCGTCTACATTTACGTAATCATCGTAGTAACTTGGTTTATTATATTTTAAGTTTGTTCCTTGCGTCATCCGTTCCATCCTTTTCATTTTGTAGTAACTTAATAATAACAACTAATGATTGCGCCATTGAGAGCAACATTATTGAGTTAGTATCGACATTACCAGCTTGTGTTAGCGAGCCAGCTACAGCTGCTAAGTTATCTTCTATTTCTTTTATATTCATATTAATAAATATTGTAGTACATGTAGCATTATATGCAACAACTGCTACTATAAATTTTACGAAAGGAGCGGAAATGGATAATTACTTAACATGTCAAGACATTGCAAAAATGTTTAATGTTAAATTAAGAACAGTTTACGTATGGATTCAAAGGTCAAAGAATGGTAATCACTTTTTGCCCGAACCCGATATGCGTATAGATAATAAACCGTTATGGAAAACAAGTACCATAGCAGCAGTAAAAGAAAGAGTATAGATAAAGGATGGTAAATGGAATTATTACGAGGACAAATAGTACCTACTAGCACAGCATATAAAAAAGTTAGTCAAAAAGATAAGGTCGAGTGGGCTTTAAAAACTTTTAAAGAAGTTACAGGCGATGAGTTTACTTATGACTTGAGAATCAAAAGATACGGCGCTATCATTTATGACCTAAGAGATGACGGTTGGGATATTAAAACACTCGAACCTAAGAATCAGAAAGATAAGAAGTGGGCATTTAAACTTATAAGTGAACCTTCTAATAAAGAGGATGGTCAAAGAATGTTAGCATTATGAAAGAGCGTATAAGTGCTTCCGAGTACTTCGCAATATTACCCGAATCAGTATTGTTTGCAGCAATAAGCAGTAACGCTGTAAGACTTTATTGTATCTTAAGAAGACGAGCAGACGAGAAATCTAACGCTTGTTACCCTTCGCAAAAGTATTTAGCAGACTCAATGTATTGCAGCACAAGAACAGTACAAAGAGCATTAGAAGAGTTAATAAAGATAGGAGCAGTAACAGTAGAACATAGAATGATTGAAGGCACAGATGCCTATACGTCAAACATGTACTACCTACATGCCACTATTGCGCAAGGTAGCGCACCCGTGCGTAAGGGTATCGCATCTAAGTCGCAAGGGTCACGCGCAGGTGGCGTACAAAACATAGCCACTAAACAAAGCCAACAAACAGATAGTAAAAAGAGAACTAGAAAAAGAGATTTACTTTTTGAAGAAATGTGCGCTGGTTTAGGTATTGACTGGAAGAACGCACCAGCTGGAGAATTAGGTAGAGTCAATGCAGCATGTAAAGAGCTGCGTGAGATTAAAGCTAAACCCGAAGAAGTTGCAGCTGCTATAAAGCACTATAAAAAAAACTGGGCAGACATGACACTATCTGCACAAGCAATAACAAATAACTGGACAACATTAAAGAATGAGATGACAACGTCTACACCTAAAAAAAGAGATTGTGCAAAACTCGGATGTGTGAATGTAGACCTAGATGTTATTTTACAATGCAGATTCTGCAAGAAGGAGACAATAAAATGAAGAAATTTGACGTATATTTAACTGGTAGAATTGGTGTACAAGCACCTAATCAAGAAGATGCTGAAGCAATGGTAAAGCAAAAACTAAATGTTATACATCCAATGTTTAACATACAAATCATGATTACTAAAGAAGACTACTTAGATGGTGGAGAGGAATACAAACCCGAAGGTACAGAATGAACGAGACAACATATCCTTATGGTGGCATACCGCCAAAGGATAGAGCGACTAGACGTAAGTTATTAAGAGAAGCTGTTGTGTTAGAATCTAAAGGCGTTTGTGAGTGGGCAGAGTGCAGCAGCAGAGGTACTGACATGGCACACATCAAAGCTGCGGGCATGGGTGGCGCTATTTCTAATGACACCTTAGATAACGTTGCATTCTTATGTCACTTTCATCACGATGTACTTGATTTTCGTATGTCTATGAAACAAAGAAGTTTTGCACTACAACAATTAGTAAGAAGTTATGTTTTAGGTAATAGAAAAAAAATCTAAAAACTTTACACATTGTATTACAAAGTGCTACAATAATATTGTATGAATAAAGAAAAATCAGCTTTCAGAAAACATGAGGTTTTAGAAAACTACGAGCTAACAAAGTTCGAGTACAACGAGTTAATGACACATAAGCACATGTTTGACACAGAGTATCAAGGTACTAACTGTTTTTTCTGCGGTAGTTTTGTTATGTACCCAGTAGTTTTTAACTACCCAAATGCAAAGCGTAAATTTAACGCAGGTACAGATTGTGCAGAAATGGTACATCAAGGTTCTAACTACGAAGCACTAAGATTACAAGCTGCTAAAGCAAGAGAACGTGCGAGAATACAACAGCAATATTTAGATACTTCTGCTAAGTTTGTTAAAAGTAATCCACAATTGGCACAAGCTGCTAATTACTTCCAAGATGTAAACCCGTTGATTGCAGATATATTTGATAAAACTAAATTTGGTCTTACAGAAAAACAAATAGCATTCTTAGAAAAATTATGTTTAGAACAATGGCAAAAAGAAGTTGACGCGTTCGCAAAACTTATTAACAAAGCAAATGTACCAGCTTTAACAATTGGCGAGATAACAACAGAAGTTACAATAAGCAAATACTATTACAAAGAGCAAGCATTTTACGGTCAAGAAAAAGCAATTATAGAAACTAATGAAGGTCAGACATTGTTTACTGGTAAGACCAAAGCGTTAGTTCAATGGTTAAACACTGACGAGTACACAGAAGATGTTGCAGAGTTTTGGGAACAAGATAAAAAAGAACGCAAGGGTGTTCTTACTTGGAACAAAGAATACTACAAAGAAAATACAAAAGGTATTGCAACACTAGAAGTTACTTTTGTTGTTGAAGAAGATAATACAAAAGGTACTGCAAAAATCAAAAACTTTTACCCTATAGGTACAGTATGAGATACGATTTACAAGGTATATACGCAGAAGACCTAGACGGTCATCCGCTAGAACTTAACACTGACATGTATTTATCAAAAGAATGTAAGCACATGGGTTTAGCTGCATTAGCAGAAGCAAGACATGATTTATTAAACTTAGGTATTGGTTCAGAACCTACAGAAGGTTTACATGTATTTGACCTTGAAGCCTACGAAGAAGAACTCAAAAAAGACGCAATAGCTAGTTTTGCATTAGCAGGAGTATACAAAATAGAAGCTACACATCAATACAAAGATAACTGCGAATGTAGAGACTGCGTCACTGATAGACTTATAGATTATGGTTTACCAGTTGGAGAAGCTTTTCAACTTAGTTATTTACAAGAAACTTATAATAAAAAGGCTGCCTAATCATATATTGTGATACAATATTAATATTATGAACGCACCAATAGTGTATGTTGTAAGAGCTGTTGCTTTAACAGGTCGTGTATGGTTTCATGAATTTGATTCTAAATCCGATGCGTTAAACAAGGTTCGTGAATACAAAGATACTGGTGGCTACATAGTCACACAAAGCTTTTACAGCAAATCTCTTATCAATCAATAAATCTTTAAATCGTGTTGCATAACGTGATACAGTTACTATAATCTATTATGTAAGTTAAAAAAGGATGGTTAAAAATGGCGTTTCAAGAATGGTTAAAAACCTTTGTTGATGAAACAGACAAAATTGACGAAGAATATAAATTCTATGTCAATTACAAAGCCAAAGGCGAAATTGGACAGATGACAATTAAAATGAAAGAAGTCATATTGTTCTTAAATAATGCTGATGAGATAATACAAGAAAAAGTCAAAAACGATGTTGTATTTATGGATTTAACAAATAAAAACAGCGATTTCTTTAAAATGTATTTTACTCAAGTTGCAACAGGCATGGCAAATGTCTACACGAAAGATTACGAAAAATGTTAGATGGCATTAATCTTAATAAATTAAAGTGGATATGCCCCGATTGTAACAAACAATTAATTACAAACGCATGGATGCCCAATTGGAAAATCTGCGAAACAGTATATTGTAATTACACTATTGATTTATTAAAAGTAGATATTATACAAAAAGAAGGGAAGTAATAATGGCTAAAACCACAAGAACGGAATGGTTAACTGACGATGAATGTAAAGATATATTAATAGAGGCAATGGAATGGTCAAAAAATACTAGCGTTACAGTATTTAATGATTTTGTAAACATTGCACATAATTCTTTTAGTGAAGATATAAACTACAGCAAAGTTGATTTTTTTAAGTATGGATATAAAGAGCTTGTTATGTTTGGAGAATGTCTAAGTTTATTTAACGATAGAGGATATGACCAAGTAACAAAGTTAATAGATTATGTCTTAGATTATGTTGAATAAATATCACAACGTGATACAATAGATTGTGAAAGAAAGGATGGAAAAAATGGTTGAGATAATTAATCATGCTGCCCAGCAGAAATTGTTAAAAGCTACTGGTCTTAAGAAATTTACTAAGTTTCTAAAGACTGTTGGCTATACATACGAATTTGTTGGCAGTCTCCAGCCCGTAGAAGACAAAGAAAGAAGTTCGGGAGAAGGTGGCTTGCTGCCTAGAACATTGCCGTTTACAATGTACCCAGCAGATTTCGAAGTCTTTAACGCAGAAGGTAAGCCAGTTGCTTACGTTAAAGCTGCGTTCAGAGCTGGTTATGACTACAAAAAAGGTAAAGACGAAGGAACACTTGCGTATTACCAATTTACTGAATTGCAACAAGCTGCAAAGCTTAGTGCGGAAAGCATAAACAATACCAAACTAGAACTAGAGTTTGTCTATTTCTATGATGGTAGTTACGGAGAGAGCATAGAAGAGATTGATTACGTAACAGAGCAATACGGTTATTACAAGTATGCAAGAGGTAAAACTAAAATACTAGCGCCAAGAGGTTATGAACTAACGTTTGCAGGAGCGCAAACAAAAATAGTTAATGACCCAACAAGAGTGTTTGTGTAATGATGGTATTCATAGAACTGTTTATTAATCAATGGCAAGGTCAGTCGTGGGATTGGAAAGTGTTTTACGGATTAGCATTATTCTTTTTTGTTAACTTGTTTTACATGATTAGCAAACTTATGTTTGTATCATTAAGACTTTACATAGCAGAAAAAAATGCGCCTAAGTCTACGCCTAAGTCAGACTTTATACAAAGAATGATTGATGGAGAAGAATTAGACGCAAAGAATATGTTTTAAAGCTAGCAGCGCTACGACCGAAGCATTATACAAATAACACTTGAGCGGCACAGTCATAGCGCTTATCTAATGTTAGCCATGCTTTTGAAAACCTACGCTATAATGTACGAATGGAAACAAAAGTAACTTATGACCGATTACACCTCTTTACATTCGAGGAACAAAATCCTAAAGACCACAATTTAGGAGAAATAGAATTATCAATTAAGCGATTTGGCTTTATAGAATTGCCCGTAGTTAATGACACTACGGGTATTTTAGTTGCAGGACACGGAAGAATATCTGCGCTGCAAGGTATGTATCAAAGACAAGAAGACTTACCAAGATATATAGACTTAGAAAAAGAAACTAATGAATGGCTAGTGCCAACGTTACATGTAGAGTTTGAAACAGATGCTGAAGCAAAAGCATATCTTATTGCATCTAACACATTAACAATGGACGGCGGCTGGAATGAAGCAATGTTAATGGAAATGTTATCTGAAATAGATGCGTCTACAGGTTCACTACTAGGTACAGGTTTTGACCAACAAGCAGTCATGGACATGCTGCATGCAAATGATAAACCAATGTTCGAAGAAGACTTTGGTCAACAAACACATAAAGTAGTTGTACCAGCTGCGGATATAGCACAAGCAGAAGAAATAAAATATGCTTTAGAAGAATTAGGGTACGAATGTCAAGTGAAGACGACCACGAAATAGAAATACCACCACCGCTTAAAGAAGCGATGCAAACATATATATCTTTTTTAACTGCAAATTTTGCATACGATGAACTTGAAGAAATAGAATTTAGAACTTTAAGGGAGTCAATATTAGATGGTTTCTTTATAACAGGAGATGAACCAGTTATGGCAAGAAACAATATACCTATAACAGGCAACGATTTATTTAATGCAGCGTGCATACTCATGACAGATTTGCTATATAATGCAACAAGCGGTAATAATAAAGATGTGCAGGAAGTTCTGCGCACAGTAGGACTAGCGGTAGTTAACAGCTAAAACTAAACAGGCTTTAGTTTGTTGACCTAACAGGATTAGGTAACAATGGCAGGAAGACCAACGAAACTTACAATTGAATTAATGAATGAGATAGCACAATATCTTCGTGCTGGAAATTACATAGAAACAACAGCTGCCCTAGTAGGCATTAATCGAGATAGTATTTATGAATGGATTAAGCGCGGTAACAAAGAACAAGAGCGTTTAAGTAAGAACCCAAGAGCTAAAATCCGTAAAAAAGAAGCTATTTTTGTCGAATTTACCGACACAGTAAAAAAGAGTCAAGCACAGTCAGAAGCAATGTTAGTTGGTTTAATAGGACAGGCTGCACAAAAGAATTGGACAGCAGCTGCATGGAGATTAGAACGCAAATTCCCCGATAAGTGGGGTAGAACAGAACGTAATGTTGCAACAGCACAAGATGACCCAGTCAAAGAATTAGCTAAACAAATAGAGGACTTACGCAATGATAAATCTACAGAAGGGTAAGCAACTCGATTCTATATTAGATTCAACAGCACGTATTAATATATGGCAAGGTTCTGTATCTAGTGGCAAGACAATATCATCATTAATAAGATGGATAGAATTTTGTCAGACTGGGGCAAAAGGTAACTTACTGATGGTAGGTAAGACCGAAAGAACACTTAAAAGAAACGTTATTGACGTTTTAGGCGAGTTAATGGACGGTTCGGGCAGTTTAATTACACGAACTGGTAGTGGAGAGATACAAATAGGCAACAGAACTATCTATATAGTAGGTGCTAATGATGAGAGAGCTGAAGCAAAGATACGAGGGCTTACACTTGCTGGAGCTTATGGAGACGAAGTAACGCTATGGGCTGAATCATTTTTTAATATGCTTTTATCTCGATTACGTGTACAGAACGCACAGATGTTCTTAACAACTAACCCCGATAGTCCAAACCACTGGTTAAAGAAGAAGTTTTTAGATAGAGAAGATGAACTTGACATAAAGAACTTTGCTTTTGAATTAGACGATAATCATACACTTGACCCTAAGTATGTAACGTCACTTAAGGCAGAGTACAGTCCAGCATCTAGTTTATGGTATAGAAGATTTATTAATGGCGAATGGGTAATGGCAGAAGGTGCTGTTTATGATTGTTTTGATAGATTACATAATGTTGTTAATGAGCTGCCAAAGATGAGAGAGTACTGGGTAGGCATTGACTATGGCACAACTAATCCGTTTACCGCTATTCTTATAGGCGAAGGGGAAGACGATAAGTTATATGCAGTCAAAGAATATTATTATGATTCTAAAAAAGGTCAAAGACAACTATCAGATGCAGAATACTCAAGGGAACTTACTAAGTTTTTAGATGGTTATGACGTAAGACGTATTTTTGTTGACCCTTCTGCTGCTAGTTTTATTACGCAGCTATGGAGAGATAATCATTTAGGTGTATCAAAAGCGAACAACAATGTACAAGATGGTATTAGAATAGTATACAACTTATTAGGAAGTCGTAAGCTGCAAGTTCATAACAGCTGTACTAACTTAATCGAAGAGATTGAGTCGTATGTTTGGGATGTCAAGCAACAGGAAAAAGGCGAAGATAAACCTTTAAAACGTAATGACCATGCAGTAGATGCGCTAAGATATGCAATGATAAGTTTAGGCGCTATATGGCGACATTGGATTACAAGGAGTGAGTGAACAGATGCCAAAGAAAAAAGGTTATCCTAAAGCACAGAAGGCAAAGAAAAAAGGAATGCCTAAAAAAAAGAAAAAATATTAAATGTTAAATCTACCCGCAAACGGGTCGGCTTATCCGCCCGAAAACCACAAACAAATATTTAGGGTTTATCAAGAACATTCTGCATGGCATGCGGGAGACCCAGCAATACTTAGAAAGACGTATGCTGACGTGCCACAAGATTACAGACCAAGACGTTATATGTTTTGGACACGCAAAGGCGCAACAGAGCTACAAACAGACAGACATCAGATACACGTTCCTTTAGCTGGAGACATAGCACAAACAAGTGCTGATTTATTATTTTCTGAACCACCTAACTTTGTTATACAAGATGAAGAAGCATCAGACCAAGACACAATAAACACACAAGATGCACTAAACGATTTAATAGATTACTGCGGGCTTAAAAATAAACTACTAGAAGCTGGCGAGACATCATCAGCAATGGGTGGTGTATTTTTAAGATTAGTTTGGGATAGTAGATTTATGGATTCTCCAAAGATACAAGTAGTTAACCCCGACAGGGCAATTGCAACGTTTATGTATGGAGAGTTAGTAGCCGTTGGTTACGTCAGTGAGTATGAACCAGTTGATGGACAAGGTGTATATCGTCATATAGAACATCACGAAGACGGATTAATACATCATGCACTTTATCATGGCACTAAGACAAATATCGGTACAAGAGTTGAACTTAGTAAATTAGCAGAGACTTCTGACTTAGAAGAAGAAGTAGTTTTACCATTTAACGGGCTTGCTTCTGTTTATGTACCTAATCAAAGACCACTAAGAAGATTAAAAGGTTACGAATATGGTCGTTCTGACTATGACGGTATAGAAGGTTTATTTGACGCTATTGATGAATCGTACACATCATGGATGAGAGACATCAGACTTGGTAAATCAAGAATAGTTGTACCTACAGAATATTTAGAGAGAAGAGGTCGTGGAAGAGGTACTACTTTTGACATTGATGCAGAAGTATTTACTGGACTAGAAATAGACCCTAACGGAGAATCTAAAGGAATACAGCCCGTCCAATTCGATATAAGGGATGCAGCACACAAGAACACCGTGATGGAACTTATAGATAGAGCAGTCACAGCTGCTGGTTACAGTCCACAGTCATTCGGCATAAATATAGAAGGTAGAGCAGAGAGCGGTACAGCACTTAAACTACGTGAAAGAAAATCATTTACAACACAAGGTAAAAAACAAAGATACTACACACCACCATTACAAGATATACTTTATAAATTACAACTTATTGATGTAGAGATATTTAGTAAACAATACAAACCATTAAAATTACGTATTGAATGGCAAGATGCAGTACAACAAGATGTTAGAGAATCTGCAACAGTAATTGAATCACTACATAGAGCGCAAGCTGCATCATTAGATACAAAAGTTAGATTGCTTAACCCCGAACTATCTGAAGAAGAAGTAGAACAAGAAGTACTTAAGATTGCAACTAATTTTAACTTGTCTGACCAAAACGTATCTGATGTTCTAGACTTACCATGATATGGCTTATGACCCAGTTAATAATGAACAGCTAGTCGAATCTCAAGCTGAAGTATTCAGAGACATCTCTGATTTTTTAACAGAGCTTACAGCCAATGAAGTACTAGATGGCAATACAAATGCAGAATATTTATCTTCTGTAGAGTCATGGCTACAATTTAAACAAAAGTCATATAAAAAACTATTTGAAGAAGCAACAAAACAAGCTGACAAAGCTATTGCTGCAATACCAACATCGATAACTAATGCAGTAGAGATAGCTTACTCTATTGGAGAACAGACAGCATCAGCCGAATTACTTGCAGCAGGTATTACGCCCGATGTAAGTGGTGGATTCCAAACATTATCACAATATGCACTAGATGGTTTAATGGATGCTGCAATTAATCGTATGGGTAACCGAGTTAACAAGCTAAATATAGTTAACGGCGTACAAGATGCTTTTAGAGAAGCTACAGAGTCCGCAGCGGCGCTAGTTTTGAGCGGTGGGGCAACATTAGAGGATGCTACAGAAATAGCTGTTAACAGCTTATTAGATAAAGGTTTAAAGACTATAAATGTCGGCAATAGGAAGATGGCGATAGATGCTTACGCTGAAACGTCAATCAGAACTATTGCTGGTAATGCACAAGTACAAGGTTCTATAGATAGATATGAAGATGCAGACCAATATCTTAGTTTTGTAACTGACAGTCCGATGGAATGTGATTTATGCAGACCATACGAAGGCAAAGTAATACGAACTACTAATGACTTAGAAAAGTTACCACCTAAATTTCACGAAGTGCCTAGTTTAGATACTGCAAAAGCTGATGGTTTATTTCATCCTAACTGCACACATTCATTGCAGGTATATATTGATGGCTACTCCGAACCACCGACAGATACAGATGACAGTGTTAATGGAGATAGGCGCAGTAAGATACGTAGATTACAAAAGCTAGAAAAAACTAACAGATTAAAAGAAAAGATATACAGAGAGAATGGCAGCAAGAATCGTGCAGCTGGCGCAAAGAAAAGAGCTGCAAAATATAAAGCAGAACGTAGAAGATTAGAAAACTTGCTTGAACGTAACTCATTAGGCTGGTTTACTGGAGAACAGAGACTAAGACGTTTAGCTGAATCTGTTAATATACCAGTAGAAGTACTTGACCAAGCAAAAGGTAACTTACCGCAGCTAAACAAGTTAGTTAATCAAGCTGGCGGCTTTACAGGAATAGACCCTAGACTTATTAGCCCACAAGTTAGAGCAGATGTAGCAGCAGTACTTGAACCACCAAATATAAAAGATTACGGTGTAGATAGTTTTGACAAGTTAACAGTACAGCAGCAAAAAGATTTACGATATGCTTTTTATAAATTCTATGAAGCTGATGTTGGTGTAATGAACTATTTAGAAGATAATGCTAATTTTCATGCACCGCC
>Ga0181400_1000125_pt1 | contig 29846 bp, 17 predicted proteins | sample 23SPOviralmetaG_FD_130129 | JGI IMG/M metagenome (GOLD analysis project Ga0181400, IMG submission 130129) | Marine viral communities from the oligotrophic San Pedro Time Series (SPOT) site, San Pedro Channel, CA, USA - 23 SPOT_SRF_2011-06-22 | ecosystem: Environmental > Aquatic > Marine > Strait...
AAATTCACCAGGGCAAATCTATATGTATAATTTAAAACCACATTTAGATTATTGCTTTGTAAAACCACTTAAAAACCAAAACTTATTAGAGAACAGGAAAGAACAACCTAACGTTGGTATAGTGAAATATACTAATAGTGCTTTAGAAGCAATAGGAATCACTCCTGGAACACTTATTACGTTTACCCCTAACTCTGAATTTGAGTTTATTATAGAAGGTGAACGACTTTATTGTATGAAATCAAATGATATAGCTTTAACGCATGAACACCAAGGAAACGAAAAAGAAAATAATCCAAGCTGGGCAAAAAGCAGTTGAGGAACTTATCAAGGTAGCGAAAGAAAAGATTGTTGACTCAGACGACGATGTAAGCGCTGACAGATTAAAGAATGCTGCCGCTACTAAAAAGCTAGCTATATTTGACGCTTTTGAAATACTTACTCGTATTCAACAAGAAGAAGATATGTTAAACGAAAAGCCTAAAGAAGTTAAAGAACAAAAAACTTTTAAAGGTTTTGCAGAAGGAAGAAGCAAGTGAGTTATAACCAAACGCTTTGGAAAGAAATTAAAGACATTGTTAATCCTAAGATATTAGCTAAAAACAATAGATATAAAAAATGGGAGTATGGTTACAACTCTGATTATGATTTTATAGTAATAAGTAAAACAGGTAAGATTGGACAAGTCATTGAAATACAGAATCTCAGGATTGCTTTACCAGCAACAGGTGAACCGTTTAAACGAAGCGAAAAGAAAGCGGAGCAATACTGGCAAAAGCAAGAATACCCAAAAGAGCTAAGTAAAATTAAAACAAGGTTTGACTGGGAAGAATATCCAAGTGAATTTAAAGAAAAGTGGTATGACTATATTGATAAAGAATTTGAAAAAAGAGATAAAGGATTCTGGTTCTATAATAAGGGTTTGGCTACTTACATTACTGGTACTCATTATATGTATTTGCAATGGTCAAAGATTGACGTTGGAGCACCGGATTATAGAGAAGCAAATAGACTCTTCTTTATATTTTGGGAAGCATGTAAAGCAGATACAAGGTGTTACGGAATGTGTTACCTCAAGAACAGACGATCTGGATTCTCTTTTATGTCGTCAGCAGAACTTGTTAACCAAGCTACAATATCTTCCGATGCTAGATTCGGCATATTATCTAAGTCTGGTGCAGATGCCAAAAAAATGTTCACAGATAAAGTTGTACCCATATCAGTTAACTACCCATTCTTCTTTAAACCCATTCAAGATGGTATGGATAGGCCGAAGACTGAATTGGCTTATAGAGTTCCAGCATCGAAACTTACTAGAAGAAAGCTTGAATCTAATGAACAGCTTAGAGAACTAGACGGACTTGATACAACTATTGACTGGAAAAATACAGGTGACAATTCTTATGATGGTGAAAAGCTAAAACTATTAGCTCATGATGAAAGTGGAAAATGGGAAAGACCTGATAATATATTAAACAACTGGAGGGTTACAAAAACTACACTACGTTTAGGTCGTAAAATTGTAGGTAAATGTATGATGGGCTCAACTTCAAACGCTTTAGATAAAGGTGGAAACAATTTTAAAAAACTTTACTACAATTCAGACGTTACAAAAAGAAATAGAAACGGACAAACATCTTCTGGGCTCTATAGCTTGTTCATTCCTATGGAATGGAACTACGAGGGATTCATCGATACTTATGGATTATCTGTCTTCATTGGAGGTAAAGCTCCAGTCAAAGGAGTTGATGGTTATGAAATTACAACAGGAGTTATTGAACACTGGGAAAACGAAGTAGATGGACTAAGAGACGATTCTGACAGTTTAAACGAATACTATAGGCAGTTTCCAAGAACAGAGCAACATGCTTTTAGAGATGAAGCTAAAAACAGTTTGTTTAACTTAACAAAGATCTATCAACAAATAGATTATAATGAAGAAATGTTAAACAATAAAGTTGTAACTAAAGGAAGCTTTATTTGGCAAAACGGTATTAAAGATACAAGAGTTTATTTTATGCCAAACAAGGATGGTAGGTTTTTAATTACCTGGGTACCACCGGTTGAAATACAAAATAGAGTTATATTAAAAAATGGTTTTAAATATCCAGCTAATGAGCATATTGGAGCTTTCGGCTGTGACTCTTACGATATTAGTGGTACTGTTGATGGTAAAGGATCTAACGGATCATTACACGGATTAACGAAGTTTAGCATGGAAGATGCACCGCCTAACCATTTCTTTTTAGAATATATATCAAGGCCACAAACAGCTGAGATATTTTTTGAAGACGTGTTAATGGCGTGTATATTTTATGGCATGCCAATACTAGCAGAGAATAATAAACCAAGGTTACTTTATTATTTCAAAAGAAGAGGATATAGGGGTTTTTCTATGAACAGGCCTGATAAAATTTGGAATAAACTTTCTACTGCTGAAAAAGAAATAGGTGGAATACCTAATTCAAGTGAAGATATTAAGCAAGCACACGCTGCTGCTATCGAGTCTTATATTGAAGAAAACATTGGTTATTCAGAAGAAAAAACTGGAGACATGTATTTTCAAAAGACTTTAGAAGATTGGGCTAGATTTGACATAAACAATAGAACAAAGCATGATGCTTCTATTAGTTCTGGTTTAGCTATAATGGCTTGTAATAAAAACAAATATAGGCCTAATCCTAGTGTAATTAAAAATAAAATTAACCTAGGTATAAAAAAGTATAATAACGATGATATTATTTCTAAAATTGATAAATAAATGCAAATAAAAACTTATAACGGTAGTTCTTTTCCTGATCAGGTAGTACCTGTAGAAGTTAAAAGCTCCATTGAGTATGGCAGGCAAGTTGGTAGAGCAATTGAAGGCGATTGGTTTTCCGGGACTCGAACTGGTGTGCAAGGTAGATATAATACTAATTATAATAATTTTAGAAATTTAAGACTATACGCTAGAGGAGAACAAAGTGTACAAAAATATAAAGATGAATTAGCTATAAATGGTGATTTATCGTATTTAAATCTAGACTGGAAGCCTGTGCCAGTTATACCTAAGTTTGTAGATATAGTTGTTAACGGCATGGATAGCAAGCTTTATGAAGTTAAAGCTTTTGCTCAAGATCCAGGTTCTTTAAAAGAAAGAACTAACTATGCTGAAACTATAATGAGAGATATGCAAGCTCAAGATCTTATAGAGCAGATAAAAGGTGTTACAGGTATGGATATGTATTCCACCTCTAATCCTGAAAATCTTCCTCAAAATAAAGAAGAACTTGATGTTCATATGCAATTATCTTACAAACAGTCTATTGAAATAGCAGAAGAAGAAGCTATAAACAACACTCTTGAGTTTAATAAATATGATCTAACTAGAAGACGTATAGCTGAAGACTTGGTTATATTAGGTATAGGTGCTGTAAAAACTAATTTTAACTTATCTGAAGGAGTTACTATAGAATATGTAGATCCAGCTAATCTAGTTTATTCTTATACTCAAGACCCAAATTTTCAAGACATATGGTATGTTGGAGAAGTTAAATATATAAGCTTAGCAGAGATTAAAAAAGAGTTTCCAGGCTTAACCGAAGAAGAGCTTGAAACAATACAGAAATATCCAGGTAGTAAAAGTTATAATTATCAATTTAATGGTAGAAATGATGGCAACAATATAGCTGTATTATATTTTGAATATAAAACATACCATGATCAAGTATTTAAAATAAAAGAAACAGCAACTGGTTTAGAAAAAGCTTTACAAAAAGATGATACTTTTAATCCACCAGAAAACTCTAATTTTGATAGAGTCTCTAGGTCTATTGAAGTATTATATTCAGGTGCTAAAATACTAGGCCATGAGATGATGTTAAGATGGGAGTTGTCTAGAAATATGACTAGACCTGACTCTAATCTTGTTAAAGTAAATATGAGCTATAACATATGCGCTCCTAAAATGTATAAAGGCCGTATAGAAAGTTTAGTAGGTAGAATGACAGGTTTTGCTGACATGATACAGCTTACTCACCTGAAACTACAACAAGTTCTAGCAAGAACAGTTCCTGATGGGGTATACTTAGATGTTGATGGTTTAGCCGAGGTTGACCTTGGTAATGGAACTAACTACAATCCAGCTGAAGCTTTAAATATGTATTTCCAAACTGGTAGTATACTAGGTAGATCTTTAAATCAAGACGGAGGTATGAACTCTGGTAAAGTGCCAATACAAGAGCTGCAAACTAGCTCTGGCGGTGCTAAGATGCAAAGTCTTATACAGACTTATCAGTATTATTTACAAATGATAAGAGATGTAACCGGGTTAAACGAAGCTAGAGATGGAAGTGTTCCAGATAAAAATTCACTAGTAGGTTTACAAAAGCTAGCAGCTGCTAATTCTAACACTGCTACTAAGCACATTGTTCAAGCTTCATTATACTTGAGTGCTAAAACTTGTGAAAATATAGCTCTTAGAATATCTGACGCTTTAGAATATCCACTAACTAGAGAAGCTTTAAGATCTAGTATAAGCTCTTACAATGTAGGTACTTTAGAAGACATGTATAAATTAAACTTATTTGAGTTTGGAATATATTTGGAAATGGTGCCAGATGAAGAAGAAAAACAAGTGCTAGAGCAAAATATACAAGTTGCTCTTCAATCTCAATCTATAAACCTAGAAGATGCTATAGAGATAAGGCAAGTACATAACTTGAAATTAGCTAATCAAGTTCTTAAAATAAAAAGACGTAAGAAAGCTCAACAAGATCAGGCAGCTGCTCAAGCTAATATACAAGCTCAAGCTCAAGCAAATGCTGAAGCGAGTGAAAGATCTGCTTTAGCTGAAATGCAAAAACAACAAGCATTAGCTGAAACAACTCTTCAAATAGAAAAAGGTAAATCAGAGTTTGATATAAATAAAGCTAGACAAGAAGGTCAAATTAAAAGAGAGTTAATGCAAGCTCAATTTGAATTTGATAGACAATTAAAACAAATGGAGATAGATAGGTTGATGTCTAAAGAAGAGCTTATTGAAGATCGAAAAGATAAAAGAACTAAAATTGAGGGTACTCAACAAAGTGAAATGATAAATCAAAGAAATTTGAATTTACCACCTATAGATTTTTCTACAGGTGGCCAAGCAGGTGATTCTATACCGGAAGGTATATTATCATAATTATTAACTATTATATTATATTATGTCAGAAGAAATAAAAGAAGCTCCAGATGGAGTATTAGAACAAGGTGACTTTAAAATTAAGAAAAAACCTAAACAATTAATAGCTAAAGAGCCTATCGCAAAAATAGATTTTAGCAAGCCAAAAGAAGAGCTAGAACCAACTATAACAAAGGTTGACTTAGCAGAAGATAAAGTAGAAGAAAAAGAAGAAAAAGTAGAAGAAACACCTGTTATAGAGCAAATAACAGAACAAGAAGAAGTAAAAAAAGAAGTAAAAGAAACTACAGAGGAATATAAAGAAGCTAAGAGAGATCAAGAAGTCTTAGGTAAGCCTTTACCTGAGAACATTGAGAAACTAGTTTCATTTATGGAAGAAACAGGTGGTAATGTGGAAGACTACGTTAGATTAAATACTGACTACTCTAAAATTGATGATAACACTTTATTAAGAGAATATTACAAAAATACTAAACCACATCTTGATCATGAAGAAATATCTTTTATAATGGAAGATAATTTTAAAATTGATGAAGATTTGGATGAAGAGCGAGATATAAAGAAAAAGAAACTTGCCTTCAAAGAAGAAATTGCTAAAGCCAAAAACTTTTTGGAAAGCACTAAGAGTAAATATTACGACGAGATCAAGTTGAGACCGGGCGCTACTCAAGAGCAACAGAAAGCTATGGACTTTTTCAATAGATACAATGAGAACAAAAAACTCGCGGCTGATAAGCATGAACAGTTTGTTAAAACTACTAGAGAGTATTTTACTAAGGATTTCAAAGGTTTTGAGTTTAACTTAGGTGATACGAAGTTCAAGTACAATGTTAACAACACTGATGAGGTAATCGATCAACAGTCTGACTTAGAAAAATTTGTTGGGAAGTTCCTAAACAAAGAAGGAAGAATAGAAGATCATGTAGGTTATCACAAAGCCATGTATGCAGCTAGAAATGCCGATACAATAGCTAAACATTTTTACGAGCAAGGCAAGTCCGATGCAACTAAAAATATAGTTAATAAATCAAAAAATATAGAAGCAGCTTCACGTCCACAAAACAATGAAGATCTTTTTATTAATGGTTTTAAGGTAAGAGCAATTTCAGGAGTCGATAGTTCAAAGTTGAAAATAAAAACAAATAAAAATAAAAACTAAAAACTAAAAAATGAGTTTATCTGGAGGGGGATTCCCCGCGTCCATAGTGCCTGCTCAAAAGAAAATGACGTTAGAATCTAACTTCTTATCTTTTAATGGCGAAAGCACTACTACTGGACAAAACATGAATAACTTCGCTCAACAATACTTACCTGAGTTATATGAGCAAGAAGTTGAAAGATACGGAAACCGAACACTATCTGGTTTCTTGAGAATGGTTGGAGCTGAAATGCCTATGACTTCTGATCAAGTAATTTGGTCTGAACAAAATAGATTACACGTAGCTTATAAAGGTTTAGCCGCTGCTATTGGTGCGCCAACTAGTAACGTTTATACTGTTGAGCCATCATTAACTAACACAGAGACAACTAAAATAGCTATAAGAGAAGGACAAACTGTTCTTTTATCTGATCAAGCTACTGGATTAGTAACTGCTAAAGTTTATGTAACTGGTTTAACTACTAATGACACTAAGTTTACTTGTAAAGTTTATGGGTCTAATACACTACCTTCTACTTTAACATCTGGTACAGGAGTTAATATGTTTGTTTACGGTTCTGAATTTAAAAAAGGTACTAATGGAATGGTAGGTTCAATTGAGCCTTCTTTCACTCAGTATGCTAACAGACCTGTAATTATCAAAGATAAGTATGAAATCAATGGTTCTGATACTGCTCAAATTGGGTGGGTTGAAGTCGCTACTGAAGACGGAACATCTGGATATTTATGGTATCTAAAAGCTGAGTCTGAAACTAGATTACGTTTTGAAGATTATCTTGAAATGATGATGGTTGAAGGTGTTGAAGCAAAACTAGCTAATGGTAACGCTTCTTCATTAAGTGGAGACAATATACTAGGTACTGAAGGTATGTTTGAGGCTATTGAACAAAGAGGTAATATATACTCTGGTTTTGCTGGTGCTGCTGCTCCTGGTGCTGGTGCTTTAGGTGATTTCGATGAGATCCTTAAAAATCTAGACAAGCAAGGTGCTATTGAAGAAAACATGTTATTCTTATCAAGATCTACTGCTCTTGATTTTGACGATATGATTGCTGCTATGGCAGGTGGAGGTTATGCTTCTACTGCTTCTGCTTCTTACGGTCTTTTTGACAACGAAGCTGAAATGGCGTTAAACTTTGGATTTTCTGGTTTTAGAAGAGGTTCTTATGACTTCTATAAAACTGATTGGAAATATCTAAACGATGCATCTACAAGAGGATTAGATAAAGCTATTGATGGTGTACTTGTTCCTGCTGGAACTTCTACAGTATATGATCAAATGTTAGGATCTAATATCAGACGACCATTCTTACACGTAAGATATAGAGCTTCTGAAACTGAAGATAGAAGATTTAAAAACTGGATTACTGGTTCAGTTGGAGGAGCTTATACTTCTGATTTAGATGCAATGTCTGTACACTTCTTATCTGAAAGATGTTTAGTAACTCAAGCTGCTAATAACTTCGTGTTATTCAAAGGAGCTTAATTAATTATTAACATTTAAAAATAAGAACATGAATTACTTAAAATTTAAAAAACAAGATGGATCTGTAGATCTTTTACCTGCTGACGAACTACTACATATTGGTGCTCCAGTTGCTACCTCAGGTGATATAAATATCACTTTAGGTAACAGCAAGTTCAAATATGCAGTAATTGCAGGAGATGACAAAGACGGAACAGCCGCTGCTTTAACAACTGCTTCAAGAGATGGTATTAATGCCGCTATTGAAAAATTAGTTAATTTACCTGGTAATGTAGTTGAAGTTGATTTAGGCGAAGGTTTATTCGCTGAATCAATTACTATTACTGATACAGCTGCTACTTAATTAGCAAAACAATAATAAGGTCCCGCTTCGGCGGGGTCTTTTTTAATTATTATATTATATTATATTATGGAAACAAAAGAAAAGAAAAAGCCTGCAGCTAAAGCTGTAGCAAAACCTGAGGTAAAAAAAGATACTTGGGAATATAAAGATAGAAATTATTATCTATTAGGAAACAAAGAACCTTTAACATACACTATAACTAGTAAGCATACTCAGAAATATCCTTTAGTTTGGTTTGATCCAGAAAAAGGCTATGAAAGAGAATTAAGATATGCTACTAATCAAAAGTCAATATTTGTTGATGAACAAAAAGGTCAATCTACTTTAAAGCATATTGTTTTTAATAAAGGACACTTATTTGTTCCTAAAGAAAAAAGAAATTTACAAGAATTTTTAGATAAGCACACTCACAATGGTTTAATATTTTCAGAATATGATAATGTTGAAGTAGCCACTGATGAAGTTGAAGATTTAAAATTAGAGGTCTTAGCGATGAACGCTGCTATGGAAATGGACATAGATTTTGCCGAAGCAATACTTAGAGTAGAAATAGGATCAAGTGTTTCTCAATTAAGTTCAAAAGAACTAAAAAGAGATTTACTATTGTTTGCAAAAAGAAATCCACAATTATTTATTGATTTAGCTAATGACGAGAATGTTCAACTTAGAAACGTTGCTATTGTAGCTGTTGAACAAAACGTAATTAAATTATCATCAGACAATAGAACATTTACATGGGCTAGTAATGATAGAAAACTAATGAATGTTCCTTTTGATGAAAATCCATACTCAGCTATGGCTGCGTGGTTTAAAACAGATGAAGGGCTTGAGGTTTATAGATCTATAGAGAAAAAGTTCAAATAACAAGTGATTATAATTTAGGGTGGTTTACGCCACCCTTTTTTTTTAAAAAATATTAAAATGGCAATAAACGTAAACACGGTATATACAACAGTATTAAGTATTCTTAATAAAGAACAACGTGGTTATTTAACTCCTTATGAGTTTAATAAAATAGCTACACAAGTTCAATTAGAGATATTTGAAAAGTTTTTTGAAGACTATAACCAATATATACGTATGCCTAAAACTAGTGTAGAGTTTGCATCACGTATGGATCATACACGAGAAGAGTTTCAAGTTTTTGAAACAAGCAGTACTGCATTATCGCATGTAACAAATATTTATACTCAACCTAGTGATTTACATAGATTTGGTTCCGCTTCTTGGAATAAAGGAAAAAATTCTCCACCAATAGAAATAGTTAGCAATAGAAATTACAATCAACTAAAGTTATCACCGTTAACACAACCAACTAACGACTTTCCTGTTGCTAAATACAACAAGAACAAACTAACTGTTTTTCCTAATCCAAGTACTCACGCTAATGGAGATGTTACTTTTAACTATATAAGAAAGCCAGCTGATGTTGTGTGGGCTTATACTGTTAACCCCACGCTTGGCAACTATATATTTAATAACACACCTGGCGGAGGTGCCAGCGTAATACCTACTAGCGGTTTTCAAGATTTTGAAATAAGTGAATCACAACAAACAGAAGTTATAATAGCTATATTAAAATACGCCGGCGTAGTTATAAGAGATCCACAAATAGTTCAAGCTGCTTCTAGTGAACTTGCGCAAACTGAAGCTAATACTAAAAGATAAAATATGTCACTAATAAACGAAACAAACGCACAATATTATTCTGGACAACAAGCTTTTATTGGTGATGGCGCAGAGCAAAGCTTTACATGCACATTTAACACTGACTTAACAGATACTAATTTTACAGTTGCCATAGATAACTTGCCTACAACCGCTTTTAACAGGACGGACAATGTTATTACTTTTACTGCTGCTCCAGCTAGTTTAAGCACTATAGTAGTTCAGCTAAATCAAGCCTCTATAGATGCTAATTATGGTAGCTACGAATATATAAGTTTAAAAGACATTGTAAATAATTTCATGGTAGCATACGTAGGCATGGACAAGTTGATACCTAGAGCTAACAGAAGCGATGTTATATTTCATGCTAAAAGAGGTTTACAAGAATTTAGTTATGACACGTTAAAAAGTATTAAATCTCAAGAATTAACTATACCACCTAGCTTGAGTTTAGCTATACCACAAGATTACGTTAATTATGTTAGATGTTCTTGGGTAGATAAATCTGGCGTTCAGCATATAATATATCCTGTAAACAACTTAACCACGTCCCCTACCGAGCTATTAGTACAAGACGTAGATGGTGTTCCAACTCAAAGTGTAGATGGTGAAAATAATTTAGCGCAACAATCTGAAGTTGAAAAAAGATGGAATACTAAAGATGTAAACGATATATCTGGATTAATAGACAAAGACAATACAAATGTTTACAGCTACGACTGGTGGAAACTAAACTTTGGGCAAAGATATGGCTTAGAGCCTCAGTATTCGCAGCAGAACGGTTATTTTCAAATAAACGAAAGAACAGGTAGTTTTACTTTTTCCAGTGATTTAACTAATAAACTAATAGTAATAGAGTATATATCAGATGGATTAGCTTACGACATGGATTCTAAGGTACCTAAGATGGCCGAGGACGCGTTATATGCACATATTAACCATTCTATATTAGCAGCGAGAGCTAACACTCCAGAGTACATAGTTAATAGATATAAGCAAGAAAGGTTTGCCAAGCTAAGAAATGCTAAAATAAGATTATCAAATTTAAAATTAACTGAAATAACCCAAGTGTTTAGAGGTAAATCTAAATGGATTAAACATTAAATATGGCTGAAGTAAAAAACAACTTTGTCAAGTCTAAAATGAACAAAGACCTAGATGATAGGTTATTGTCCAATGGTGAATATAGAGATGCTCAGAACGTTAACGTAAACAGATCTGAAGGTGAAGATGTTGGCGCTTTAGAAAACGTACTAGGTAATAAATTATTTACTAATTTTGGTTTAAGTAATGTAGATAATTTAGAAATAATAGGTTATTTAGCTGATGATACTAACAATAGAGCTTTTTTTATAGCTACTAATTATACAGACTTTTCAGACGGCACGTTGAGCAATGTTGCACCATATGGTGCGGCTTGTTACATATTAATGTCTAACTTAAGTAATAATACTAATCAAATACTCGTACAGGGTAAATTTTTAAACTTTTCTAAAACTCATCCGATATTTGGAATTAACTTAGTAGAAGATCTTTTATTTTGGACTGACAACAGAAATCAACCTAGAAAAATAAATGTAAAAAAAGCTATAACTAGTAGTGGCTACTATACCACTGAAGACCAAATATCTGTAGCTAAATATTATCCTTACTCAGCTCCATTTACGTATGACACTTTATCTTTAACAGGTGTTACTACTAATAATACTGTAAATTGTACTAGATCTACTGCAAACCCTACTACTCTTAGAGCTGGCATGCAGATACTAACGCCTACTAGCTTTGCTGAAATAGTAGCTAAACCAGTGTTTGTAATTTCTGTTAACTATGCTACAACAGGTTCTGGCGTTGGAGACTTCGTGGTATCTCAGCAACTGAGCGCTGGAACAAATGATTTTATATTTATATATCCAACTTCTCAAAATAGAACTGACAAATTTATAACAACGAGTAGCAGTGCAAAATTTGACAGCATAGCTGCAAATGGCAGTAATTGGGATATTACTTTTACAGATCCTACAACTAGTCAATCTTTGATAGCTGGAATGCAAGTGACTTGCCCAAGTAAAATAGATGAAGAAGTTTTAACTGTAGGGCTACAGCCAGGTTCTAATACAGTTACTGTTAATAAAAATATAACGTTAAGTCCTAATAGTGTTTTTGCTGGAGATATATTACAGTTTGCATATCCTAATCCAAACTACACTAGCACATGGCCAGGTGACAAAGAACTTTTAACAGATAAGTTTGTTAGATTTGCTTATAGGTTTAAATTTGATGATGGTGAATATTCTGTTATATCTCCATTTACTCAACCTGCATTTATACCAAAACAAGATGGTTATATAATATCAGAGCCAACTGCTAATGAACCTACAGAATACTCTAATCAAGAAGAAGCTATTGGTGCTTCTACTATAATAAGCTTTTTTGAAAACAAAGTAGACGATGTTACTATAAGAATAAACACACCTTATTTAGTTAATCAGTTAGTAGATAAATTAAAAGTGTCAGAGATAGACATTTTGTACAAAGAGTCTGATGGTTTAGCTATACAAGTTTTAGAAACAATACCTGTTTCTGACGCGTCTATAACTTCTAACTCTACTTATATTTACAATTACACTTATCAGTCAAGAAAACCTTTTAGAACTTTACCAGCTGCGGAAATAACTAGAGTATTTGACAAAGTACCTATTAGAGCAATGTCACAGTCTTCTGTTGGTAATAGAATAATATATGGAAATATAATAGACAAACACTCTCCTCCTGAAAATATAAACTATAGTGTAAGCGCTAGCCCTAAATATCCTGTAAGTAATGTAAATACATCGTATACTACAGTATCAACGCCTAACCATACACTTAAACAAAATAGAACATATCAATTAGGTATAGTTTTAGCAGATAGATATGGTAGACAATCAGACGTAGTGTTGTCTTCTCTTAGTAGCTTTCAATATGCTCAAAGTGGTAGTACTGAAACTTTTGATGGTTCTACAGTTTTTCATCCTTATCCTTCCAGAACAGACGCAGAGTCTAAAGGCATACCTATAGGAGCATTAGGTAAAGGTTGGTTTGGTGATTCTTTGAAAGTATTATTCAACGAAAAAATACCAAGTTCAATTATTAACAGTGATAATGCTCCTGGTTATCCAGGTTTATACAAAAGCGGCATATATAATGCGCTAGTAACTAATGCTGTTGTAGATAGTCCTACTGTAGTTGTTAGTAGTATAGATCAAAATATAGCTGTTGGAGATATAATAAATGCTGCAGGTACAATAGTTAGTATAATAGCAATAAATACTAACACTAACACTATAACTGTTTCGGCTAATGTTACTTTAGACCCTAACAAGAATATAGTAATACATGGTCCTGAAAATAAACTTGGTTGGTATTCTTATAAGATAGTAGTTAAACAACAAGCTGAAGAATATTATAACGCTTATCTAGCAAATATATGCTCTATGCCTACAACTGCAACATATAACGCAACTTCTGACAACGGTATGGCAATATCTACTAACAGCATAACTGTTACAGATCCATCAGATATAGTTGGTGTTAAAGCTGGAGATGAAGTAACTGGCCAAGGTGTAACAGTTCCTATACCGCCAAATCCTTCAGGTAGTGCTTTACCAGCTAAAGTAACTAGCGTCACAGGCACTGACACATTAAACTTAGATATAACAATAACAATAGCTGCTAATCAAGCTATAGTAATAAAAACACCTTCAATAGCTTCGTCAACATATATAAGTGATCAATCTTTTTATACAACACTAATAAGTGATAATGTAAATAAAATACCTGCAGATTTAGAAGAAGTACAACCAGAGCAAACGCAGTTTAGAACTAGTGATGTAGTTCTTTACCCTAGAGTAACAGGAGGTGATTATGTTTTTAACAATAAAAGCTATAACAGCCAAAGATATTTAGGAACTAAATTTGCTACAGCTAATACTATAGGTAAAATAACAGATCTTGGGCTACAGCAGTTGACAACTCTCGCTAGTGGAGATACCGCTGATGTAGCGCCTATATCATCGCCTGGTTTATTTCAAGCACAAACTAACCCGCCAACTGCAATACTTTTAGCTGATGGATTAACTATAGGTGGCAAGCCTAGTGATCCTTTAAACTTTAGTGTATTAGAGATAAAACCACCTGAATCTAGATTAAATATATTTTATGAAACTTCTACAAGTGGATTAATCTCAGAATTAAACGATGCTATAGAAGCTGGTCCAAACTCATCAGAACAACAGCCTGAAGCACCATCATCTCCAGATTAAATAATATGTCAAAAATAATAGAAGTAGAATTTTTTAATTCATATTGGTTAAAGTCTTTGAAATCGCAAAACGCAGACACCGTTGCTGGTTTTCCTAAATCACACCCTGGTATAGCATATCCAGGTGGTTTAGCGTTAAGTTTTAGCACTAGGAATTATTACATAGAAGAAAGCAGAATAAGAGGTGGTTTTAATAATACATCTACTGACAAAGGGGTAAGAGCCTATTTAGATGAACAATACCCATTGCAGCAAAATAGAATAAATACTCTTATATACTCTGGTATTTATAATTCAAGAACTGGCATAAACCAAACTAACGTATTCTCAGTAGCAGATAGTATAACTAAGTCTCTAGATCCAGAGCATGGTAGCATACAAAAAACTTATGCAGAAGACACCAACTTAATAGTGTTTCAAGAAAACAGAATACATAGAGCTTTAATAGACAAAGATACTATATATACTACTGAAAGTGGTACACAAACACAAGCAGGTGCAGCTGTTATAGGACAGTTTGTTCCTTATAAAGGTGAGTATGGAATAAGTAAAAATCCAGAATCATTTGCAATATATAACTATAGGAAGTATTTTTCTGATAAAAACAGAAATGCAGTGATGAGATTATCAAACGATGGCTTGACTGAAATAAGCATGTATGGTATGATGGATTGGTTTAGAGATAATTTAGCTGAGGTAAAAGATGAATTTGAAACTAAAACAACTACTAGCGCTGTTGTAAGTGGAGGAGCTATAACCACTACTGCGATAGTTGTTACTCCCGCCGCTAATAATATACCTCCATCAGAAGGTATGTCTATACAAGGTCAAACTGGCGGTTATATAACAAACGTAACAGAATCTGGCGGTAATTATACAGTGTTATATTCTAAATTGTTTTCACCAGCTATAACTAGCCAATGTATTTTTGAATATAAGACTAGAGGTAGAGTAATAGGTGGTTGGGATATACATAATAAAAACTATGTTATATCTTTACAAAAAACAACTAATCAAGCATCTACTACTTCTGATTATCAAACAGTCACTTTTGACGAAAGCATAAATGGTTGGGTAAGTTTTTTAACATTTAAACCTAATTTACTATTTAGTGTTTTAAATAAAACATATACAACTCAAAATTCAGATCTTTACCAACAATACGATACAACTGTAGCTAATAATAGAGGTTTGTTTTATGGTGTTAGATCCACATCTAACGTTACATTTGTATTAAACCCTAACCCTTCTACTGTTAAGAATTTTAAAACTATAAGTTACGAAGGTAGTAATGGCTGGGAGATGAAGTCTTTTAAATCTGGTTTTACTGGTCAAGATGTTAACGTAGCTGGTAATCCTAGTTTTATACAAAGCAGAGATACTACAAAACCTATATTGAGTTATGATGAGGGTTTATATACAGATCCTGTTGGTCAAACAATAAGAACTGGTTTTGCTAGAAAAGAAAATAGATATGTCGCTAACCTAGTATCTAACTCACCTGCAGCTGCTGGTGAAGTAATATATGGAGCTGATATAACAGGTATTAAAGGCTATTTTGCCACTGTTAAAATAGAAACAGACGATACAACTGATCTAGGCGGAGCTAAAGAGCTTTGGTCTTCTGGATCTAATTATGTAATATCGTCGTATTAAATTAAATTAAATGGAATTAAACGTAAGAAGACTTACAGAGAATGATTGGGCTACACTAGTAAAATGGTGGAAACAATGGGATTTTGAATTTATACCTAGTAAAGAATTTTTACCTGATAATGGTACAGGTGGTTTAATAGTAGAAAAAGAAAATAAACCTATAGCTTCAGTGTTTATGTATACTACTAACTCAGGCGTATGTGCATTAGGGTGGCCTCTTTCAGATAGAAACTACAAGCAGGAAGATAGATCACAAGCTATTAATTTGTTGAATATAGCTTGCGAAAACGTTTGGAAAAAACATAATGGAAAGTTTTTATTCTTTTGGGGTAATAATAGAAAATATATAAGTAATTTACAAGAAATAGGATTTAAAGAAGGTGATACTAATTATAGTCACTTAATAAAACAAATATAGTATGGGAACATCATCATCACAAGAGGCAGCGTTAATTGAAAAAGAAAACGCAGAAAGAGACGAGCAAGACAAAATAAAGGCAAACTTTAATAAAGCTAGAAGAATAAAAGAAAGACAAATGAAAAATTTGCTTAAAAATAGACAGGCTATAGTTAATCCTTATTCAGGTCTAACTAATGAAATGGCTAATCTAGGAGTTGCAAATAAAGCTGCTGAGTTTCAAGCTGAGCAATCAGATATAGCTTTAGCAAACACTCTTGATGCTATGAGAGCTAGTGGTGCTGGTGCTGGTGGTGCTACTGCTTTAGCTCAAGCTGCACTTCAAAGTAAAAAAGGTATTGCTGCATCTCTACAACAACAAGAAGCTTCTAATCAAAAAGCTGCCGCTCAAGGAGCTCAAGATCTAGCTAAAACGAAAGCCGAGGGTGAACAGCAAAGATTTGCTGCTCAAGAAGCTAGAGATAACTCAGATATTAGTAGAGCATCTAACCAACTAGACGCTCTTGACAGACAGTTTGAAAGCTCTATGGATGCATTCACTAACGCCGAGGTTGTAAGCACATAAAAAAGAAAAATATGAGTTACGCTAATCCACAAGGACCAGGATCACAACAGAGTAGTCCTGGCATAAATACTTCTGCTATGTCAGAAAGCAGAAAACGTCAACAAGCTATAGAACAGCAAAGAAGAAATAGGGCGATGACAAACGCAAATGCTTTAGCTCAAGGCGTTATTAATTCTATAGGTTCTAAACAAGAAGCTTTAAAAGAATTTACCAAAAGCCAAAAAAGAGATCAGCAGAATTTATACAATGATGTTGCTAGCTATAGTTTAGGTTACGAAGATTTCAACAAGAAGTCTGACGTTTTCTTTCATGACTTAATAGATAGGTATAGTGAAATACAAGGTCATCTTAATAATGGCACTATGGTGGATGAGCAGCTAGGTAGGCAAGATTTAGCTAAAATAAAAAATCTAGTTAATGTATATGGAGATGCTGTGCCTAGAATGCAAAAAATAGCTGCTGCTATCGAGCAAGCTTCAAACGATCCAGATGGCCCACAACTAAGTATTACAGGCGCTCCGCCAGAGCAAATGCAAATCATAACTAAAATAGTCAATGGGGATAACATAGACATAATACAAGATGGAGATAGCATAATACTTAAAGATCCTGAGAATGGTGCAATATTAAACGTTGGAGAGTTTAATAAAGCTTTTGCTAATAACAAAAATCCTTATTTAAAATATGAAGCAGACGTTGAAAAACCTTTGCAAACAGCGTTTACTAACTACATGAAAGATGATGAGAATCAATTTACTAGTTTGTTTACTACACCTGTAACTAGACAAAATAAAAATGGTGATGATGTAGAGATAACTACTATGACTTTAGATCAGCAGACTCAATTAAAAAATGCTATGATAGGTCCTGTTAATAAGTCTACAGGGCTGCCTCAAGGTCAGTTTACAGATTTAATACGTTTGGAAGGTGAGAGTATATGGGAGGATGTAATGAATGGAGGTAGAGGTTATAAAGATTTTGATGGCGAAGACGAAGATGTATCTGTTGAATGGTTTGCTGGTAGGAACAGTGTACCAGTACCTGGTGATAAAGAGTTTCCACTATATAAAAAACAGTACGATGTGATGTTAAACTACTTATCTACTAGAGCATTGGAAGATAATGCTAATGCAGAAGGTGTAGAGTTAAATACTAAACCTAAAGATAACCAACCTGCAGATGGCGAAGACAAACCTTTAACTCAAAAAGAATTTAACAAGCAATGGAATACATTGAAACCAGGTGAATCATTAGTTGGTCCTAATGGCGTAGAATATACTAAAAAATATACAGATTTTAATAAAAAGTAAATATTATAATGAGTGAATTTATACCACCACAAGACGCTATAGTTAAAGAAGAAACTAAAGAAGAAATAGATTTTATTCCACCAGCAGACGCTGAGGCAGATGAAGCTGTAGAGGTGGAAAAGAAGTCGGATCCGAAGACTCAGTCCCCAGCTACGGATCCAAAAGATGGGGAGTCCAGCTCGGAAGATTCTTTATCGGAGTTATCTCCGGATAAGTTAGGTAGAGCTAAAACAAAAAAGACAAGCGTTGTAACTGTAACTGGCAGCAATGAAATAAATGAAGGTGACTATGAAGTTGTAGAAGAACTAGATGTTTCTAAACTTAAACAAGAAGATCTAAGTAAAGTATTTAATAGAAGTCAAGAAGATCCAGATAATTTAAGTAGAACACAGCAGGATATAAATGATTCAAAAGGTGAATTAGTATCTTTAAAAAAGATAGATGTACCTTATAATACAGAAGATGAAGTAAAAGTAATTGAACTTCCAGGTGAAGATCCTAGAGAAAAAGGAAGAACTACTAGAAACAAGGGTTACTATTACGTTGCTACGTACAAAGATAAAGACAATGATAATTTAGTGCAAGACACACCTGTATATATAACAAACGAAGACTACGATAGAATTTTCACTGAAGAATCGCAGGTTTCAGAGCCTGATCCTGATGCAGAAAGACTTGCAGAATTTGAAATCACAGCAAAGTCAGATGCTGTTCAAGCAGATCCTCAAAAATTTGATAATATAATAAAAAATGTAAAGCCAAAGATAGAGGCTAAGAAAAAAGAAATAAAGCTAGAGCAAGATCCTGAAAAGAAAAAAGAATTATTATTAGAGCTAGAAGATTTACAAGATCAAGTTATAGATGCTCAAGAAGACAAAGTTAAGGCTTTAGATAATAAAACTAAATTTGAGGAGCTAACTATTATTGACAAAGATAAGCCAAGTCCTACTGCTTGGGCCAATAGAAAAGCTTATATGCTTAAAAAAGACGAAAACGGAGAGTATAAGTTGAGAGAGAGAACAACTTTTTTTGGCAATAAGTCTAAGGATGCTTATATGTTTGATGAAACAATGGATCCTGTAAATGTTAGTAGAGATATAAATAAAATATATATAAACCATGGGCTAGGAAGTACACATGAAGGAAATACTATATATGTTTTTAAAAACCCTGTGTTTACTAAAGATGGTAAGTTAGATATTAAAGCTACAGCTGAGGCTAATGGTATAGAGGATGGAGTTATTACTAATGGTAGATTAATAAATGAAGGCGTAGCTTATGAATTAAATTTAAGTGAAGCAAAAGACATTGAGGGTTTTACTAATTTTATAGATAAAAATTCAACAGAATATAACACATCGCCTAACCTTGCTCCAGGTGTAGAAGTAGACCCAGCTATTAAAAATAAACAAAAACAAATAAAAGCTGAGTTAAAAAATAATATAAACGAAGTTGAGGATCAAGTTTCTGGTCTTAAAAAAATAGTAAGAAACTCTGCTAAATTAGAGTCTGATATATATGATGAGAACAAAAACTTGCTTAATGAGTTTGAAAATGTAAACTCTAAAATAAATTCGATAGAAGGAGAAAACAAAAAGCTTAAAGAATCTATAGATAGTAGTAAAGAAAAAATAGAAAACAAAAGAGAACAAGTTAAAAAAGCAATAATAGAAAACCCTAGCTTAAAAGATAATCTTGTTAAAGAATACGAAAAATGGGAAAAGAATTTTGTTAAAGATTATGAGGATGATGTAGATAAATATAACAAAAATATACAGAAACAAAATAAACTATCTAATGATTATAAAAGTTTTTATGACTCTAACCAAGCTAATTTAAAATCTTTAAAAGATCAGGCAGAAGAAATAGGTGTAAGCCAAGAAGAACTTAAGCAAAATATTAACACGCTATATGATTCTTATAGATTACATAGCGCTGCTAGCTCATCTTTTAGAAATTTAGAACTACAGTCTAGTGATAGAATACAAAAAATGTTAGACAAATACGAGGGTAAAGGTAGTGTTGTTAAAGAGCTATATAATACTCTAGCAACTCAATTTGCTGGAACAAGAACAGGTGTTTATACAGCATATATGAGTTTAGCTGAGGGTATAAATAAAATAGGATATGAACTTGGTGGTATAAGTGAATCAAAATATAAAAGCTATTTAAATACTTTTAGATCTCAAAAAGCTTCTTTAAAAAGTACAACTGATGCTATAGCCAAACAGCTTACACTTCAAGGTAATGATCCTGAATTTAGTAAAAGTTTTGCTGATAGTTTAGTTGGTGGTACGTTAAATTCTTTTGCTCAAATGGCTGGCGCTACTTTAGGAGCTCCAATAACGGGATTAGCAGGTGGTTATTTCTTTAATTCTTTAACAGAAACTACAGCTAGCGTTGCTAGTATGGAAAATGAATTTGTTGCTAAAGCTATGAAAGAGCAAGGAATAAGCAGAGCTGAGGCTACTAAACAGTTTGAACAGGTTTTTTCACCTACAAAACAAAAAATGTATTCTTTAGGTAAAGCGACTTCAGAAGGTTTCTTTTCTTATATAACTGGAAGAATATTAAAAGGTAAGTTTAATCCTGCTGCTCAAATATCAGAAAAAATAACCAACAGTGTATTAAGAAAATTAACTGGTAATGTTACGGCACGAGATGTTCAAATAGCAATTCAGAAAGAGTGTGGTGATTTAGTTGCTAAATGTATTAGTAAATTTGGTAGAGTAACAACAGCCGGTTTAAGTGAGTTAGCAGATGAGACTTTTCAAACTGGTATAAGTTATGGACTAGATGAGACTTTTAATATTTTAACAGATAATAAAGTTAATTTTCAATTACCTAACTATAGCTCTGAAAACTTTGAAAAAGAAATGTCACATATGGCTGGTGTTTCATTTTTATCAGGCAATGCTGGTGGTACTTTTCAGTCTTTGATAACTACAGATAATGTACTTACAGATTATGAAAGAGAAACTACATTTGCTGAAAGACTTGAAAATGATAAATTCTTAGAGAATTTAGCAAATACTGCTAGAGATGCAAGTGCTTTGACTGCTGCTATTGAAATGAAGCAAGAACAAATAGGTGTTGAAAATGAAAATGGAGAAATTTACACGCAAGAAGATTTTAATTCTGATAAATTTAAACTACAGAAAGAGTTTGATTTATACAACAAGATAGATCCAGATTTAAAAGGAACGGCTCAATTTCAAATATCATCTTTGTTAAAAGAAAAAGAAAAGCTTAATAACCAAAAAGAGAATTTAGCTAAAGGTACTACTGGCCGTATAGATAAAAAAATAGAAGCTATAGATGCTAAAATTAAAGATATATCTGATAATCCTCAAAATGAAAAAGTAAAAGAATTAACTCAAGAAGAGCAAATAGCTTTTACTGAAAAGCAATTAAGAATAGTTAAGCTAGAAAAGGTTAAGAACTTATCTAAAGATCAAGATTTGTCTAAAGAAGAAACTGAAGAGCTACTTAATAGTGCTAAGGTAGAAGTATTTAACGATGATAATGTAGATGAGATAGCTGAAAAATATAATTTAAATTCTGAAGATTTATTAGACCCTGAAGGGGTTTATTTAAAAGACGAGGGTATAATATTAATGTCAGAGACGGCTTCTAAGGGGGTTTTAGAGCATGAGGCAGGCCATAACTTCCTAGAGATAGCATTGAACGATCCTAAGAACAAAGATGTTGTATTTGGTTTAGCCGACTCGTTGAGAAAAAAGATGCGTGAAATAGATCCAAAAGCTGCTGACGTTATAGACCAACAGATTAAAAAGTATAAGGAAGATGATAAGTATGACTCTGAGGCCGTGGCAGAAGAGATAATGACTTACTATATACAGCTAAAGAAAAGAGGATATTTCAAAAAAGGTACAACAGTAGGAAGCGAAGTACAAGCTGGTTTTAGAAGACTTTACCAAGGCTTAGGTATGGAAATAGAAATCAATGAAGATAACATCATGGATGTTCTTGATGATTATGTTAGAAATACAGGTAGAGGTAAATTAACTAGAGCTCAAAAGAAGTTAGCACAAGGTAAAGTTAAGTTTGATACTAAATTAAGAGAGAAAGGTAAGAAGATAAAAGAACAAGATACTACTCCGGTTATAAATATAAAACCAGATACTAAAACTAAAACTAAACAAGCCGCTGCTTTACCTATAAAAGCTGACACAAGATCTATGTCTGAAGCTTTTGATAGAAACATTACAGAAGATCTAGCTAGCAATGAAGATTTTAAAAACAGTGAAGCTGCTATAGATGCTTTTGAAAACATAGAAAATAATTCTCAGTTTAATAGTTATATAAACCAATTAATAAATAGAGACAGTAATTTACAAGGTTTAGATTCTAATATAAAACAAGAGGTTAATAGAAAAATAAAAGAAAACTTACAGCTTAGAGCTTTAAACAACTTCAAACCTGTAGTAGATGGTAACAGAAGAAGTTTGTTCAGTTATTTGTATGGTAAAGCAGATCAAAGAGGTTTAGGTGGTATTGCTCAAAAAGCTTTATTAGACGTAAAAAAAGAATATGCTACAAGAGTAGATTCTGATGCTCGTAGTATTGATAAACCTACTAGCGAGGGTCAAATGTTTGACATTGCAGATACATCGACAGATATTATAGAAGAAGTGGATAGAGGGGTAGCTAAACAACCAAGATCTACTTTTAGAAGAAATATAATAAGAGGTAAAGAAAAAGGCTTAACTGACCAAGAAGTTAAATCATTCAAAGAAATTACTCAACCAATGGTTGACAAGCTCCCAACTGTAGATGATAAGAAATACAGAACTAAAGTTGATCAAATATCTGGTAAAGAATTAAAAAGCTGGGTTAAAAACAATGTACTAAAAGGTCAAGACTATAAAACTTTTATAAAAGAAAACTATAACAACATAAGAGATCTTGATTTAAAATACCTCATAGAACTAGATAAAGGTTTAATGAAACAAGGTAAGCCTAGAATGTTTACTAAACCTAACAAGCGTTTAACTACACAAGCTGACATAAGAAAATATAGAGACTCAGGCAGGGCATTTGTAGAAAACGAAGCTCAAGGTGTCATGCTTTATGATATACTAGACCCAGGTGCAGATGCTACTGTAGAGTTTTATACTAAGCAGACACCGCAAAATATATCTAATAGAAAAGGTAAACTAGCAGAGGCGTTTGGTAAGAAGATGTTTAAGGACGTGCTACCAGAAACTAGAGCTCAAAGAGGTGATACAGATCAACAAAGAGCTACATCAGCTAGAAAAACTCAAACAAGACCTGATTTATTATTTGCTAAAAAATTTGATGATAAGCAGATATTAAAATTACAAGAAGCAGCAGGGTGGAGAGATAAAAGAGAGATAGCTAGAAATTTAGATTTTAACTCTGATGCTATAAATGAATCTAATAGAGAAGCTTTACAAGCTCAAATTTTAAAAGCTGCTGAGCAAGGCTTTATAGACAAGGCAGTGATAGAAGCTGGAGCTATGGGTAGTGGTGGTAGACAAACTTTTTATGGAGATAAAAATAATAAGTTTAGAAACTACGGGCAAGCTAAAAAAGCAGGTATTAAAAACATTGGTAAATATTTTAAAACTAAAGATAATAAGTTTTATAGATTTGGAGATGTTAGAGTTAATGAAAGAAACAAAATAGTTGTAGAAAATAAAGATAAATATAAAAGTAAAATTGCAAGTATTGATCCTAGTTTATGGATTGCTAAACCAGGTAGATTATTTTGGAGTACGGAAGATCCAGCTTATAAAAAACTATTAGAAACAGCAAACGATTCTCCATTTGATGAAAATGGTTATAGACAAATAAGCATAAGTAAAAAAGGTAAGTTTATAGGTCAAGAAGCTTTAGCACAAAGATTAGATAAAAAAGTTAGTGACACAGGTAAAACGCAGTCTGAAATAAATATGGACATGTTAGATCATGTTGTTAACCAACTAGCTCTTGCTGTTGATAACGGTATGTCTATGGATGTAGCTGGTATGGTTATAATACAAAGTTATCAAGCTACTGGAGGTCTTATAAAAGCTTCTGCTCCATTTGAAGGAGTGTCAGATACTTTTGAAGCTGGTAAAAAAATAGAAACAAGATCTGAAAAACTATACAGAGAAGAGCACAACCCACCAGCTTCTGTTGTTGGAGCTAGTATATTAGCAGCTATAAAAATGAATAAGCCTAAAGCTGTAATGGTTGATATACGAAAAAACTTTTCTCAAACTATATTATCTAAAAAAGACGACAGCCTTTTAGATATTGAATACGCCGCCATACTTCCTAAAGGTGCGTATATAGGTAGTAATCCTATAATACGTATGGCTATGGCTGGTATAAACTTAAATACTGTTAGAGATATTAGAACAGGACAATCATACGCTGATAAGTTTGGTTTAGGTGTCGCTGAAACAGTTCAAACATTTCCTGGAGTTGTTAGTTTACAAAATAAGTTAATAGAACAAGTTGTTAAGGGACAAATTGAATTAAGTAAAGCAAAGAAAAAATTAGCTGCTTATACTAAGTTTCCAAATAATGGTCAACCAAGTCTTGCTAAAACTCAAAATGATTCTATTAAAATTACCAATAAACAACTTGCTGAGTCTAAAGTATTAGACATAGATGAAGATCTAAGTATGGATGAACTTCTGAGTAAAGCTGCTAGCATAGATGAGGCTTTAAAATTAGCTAACTCTTTAAATAGACCTGTCAAAAAAATAAGAGTATTTGATTTTGATGATACATTAGCAACAAGTAATAATAAAGTTTTTGCAGTAAGAGGAGATGAGTCAATAGAGATGAATGCAGAGAAGTTCGCAACTGATGCGGCTCAAATGATAGAAGATGGATGGGTTATGGACTTTAGTGACTTTGACAACGTTACCGAAGGTGGTCGTGGTCCTTTATTTAAAGTAGCTCAAACTATAAAAGACGCTAGAGGTAATGAAGATTTATTTGTATTAACTGCAAGAGGTCCTAATGCTGAAGCAGCTATATATGAGTTCTTAAAAGCTGAAGGCTTAGAATTTAAAAGAGAAAATATAGTTGGATTAGGTAAATCACCGGGTGAGGCTAAAGCAAATTGGATATTAGACAAGGCAGCAGAAGGTTATAATGATTTTTATTTTGCTGATGATGCTTATCAAAACGTTAAAGCAGTACAAGATGTTTTGAGTGTTATAGATGTTAAGTCTAAAATACAACAAGCTAGAATAAAAGAAAGTAAAAAGCTTGGAGAAGAGTTTAATATGCTTCTTGAAGAATCAACAGGAGTTGAATCATTTAAAGAGTATTCAGCAGCTAAAGCTAAAACAGTAGGAGCAAGTAAAGGTAAGTTTAAGTTTTTTATACCATATTCAGCTGAAGATTTCTTAGGTCTTATATATCCTACCCTAACTAAAGGCAGTAAAGGAGATGCTCAGATGGCTTGGTATAAGCAAAACTTGTTAGACCCGTATACTAAAGCCCAAGAAAATTTATCTGCTGCTAGAATACAGCTGATGGGTGATTTTAAACAGTTGAAAAAATCATTAGATGTACCTAAAGATCTTAGAAAAAAGAACGATAGTGGTTTTACAAACGAGCAAGCTGTACGAGTTCATTTATTTACTAAGATGGGTTATGATGTGCCTGGGTTATCTAAAAGAGATTTAAAAGAATTAAATGATATAGTAGAAAAAGATCCTAAGTTATCTATGTTTGCTGATCAGATATTATCCATAACTAAAGGCGATGGTTATGCTAGCCCAGATCAAAACTGGTTAGCTGGAACTATAACTACTGACTTAATTAATTTAATAAACACAGAGAAAAGATCTAAGTATTTAGCCGAATGGCAAGAAAGAGTTGATGCTATATACACTGCTGAAAATTTAAATAAGTTAGAAGCTATATATGGTACTAAATATAGAGAAGCTTTAGAAGGCGTATTAATCAGAATGAGAACTGGTAAGAATAGAGTTACAAGTGGTAATGCTTTAGAGAATAGAATACTTGACTACATCAACGGATCTATAGGAACTATAATGTTCTTTAATACAAGATCAGCAGTGCTACAAACTATATCAAGTATTAACTTTATAAACTGGAGCTTTAATAACCCATTAAAAGCCGGCCAAGCGTTTGCTAATCAAAAACAATATTGGTCTGACTTTATGGAGCTAATGAACTCTGAATATTTAATAGACAGGCGTAATGGTTTGAAGTTAAATATATCTGAAAGTGAAATAGCTGATGCTGCTGCAACTAGCAAGAACAAAGCTAAAGCTGCTATTAATTATATATTACAAAAAGGATTTTTACCCACGCAGTATGCTGATAGTTTTGCTATTGCTTCAGGTGGTGCTACTTTCTACCGTAATAGAATAAATGATTTAGTTAAAAATCAAGGAATGACAGAGGCCGAAGCTAAAGCTCAGGCATTAATAGAGTTTAGACAAGTAGCTGAAGAGTCTCAGCAGTCTTCTGATCCAAGTAGAATATCTCAACAACAAGCTAGTAGCGCTGGTAGATTAATATTAGCTTTCGCTAATACACCTATGCAATATGCTAGGTTACAGAAAAGAGCTATTCAAGATTTAATAAACGGAAGAGGTGATGCTAAGTCTAATATAAGCAGAGTAATATACTACGGTTTTGTTCAAAATATAATATTCAATGCTCTTCAGCAAGCTGTTAACATATTTGGCTTTGGTGATGATGAAGAAGAAGATCCTAAGAAAGAAAAGAAATACTTAAACGTTGTTAACGGTATGTTAGACTCACTTCTAAGAGGTGTAGGCATTGGTGGTGCTGCTGTTTCTGTTGGTAAAAACTTTTTACTAGATATATACGAAAGATCTAAAAGACAAAGACCCGAATATGTAGACTCAGTATGGAAGCTTACACAGTTTTCGCCACCTATAAATTCTAAAATATCAAGATTAAAACAAGCTGCTTGGCATTTTGATAGTAAAAAACGTAGGCAAAAAATACTTGATGAAGGCTTTTCATTAAACAGTCCTGCGTTTGAAGCGTTAGCTAAAGTTATATCAGCTACTACTAACTTTCCTTTAGACAGAGTTTTATATAAAATAAAAAATATAGAAGGTGCTTTAGCTGAAGATACAGAGTTATGGATGCGTGTAGCACAGTTAGGTGGTTGGCCTAAGTGGCAGTTAGAAGATAAAAAGACTGCACCTGTTTTAACTGATGAGCAGAAAACAAAAGCTAAGGAAGATAAAAATAAATCTTTATACAAAGAAGCTAAAGGTTCTACTGATTATGACACACTTAAAAAGCTTAACTCAGCTCAGCAAGTAAAAATGTTAAAGTCGTTAGGCTTTGGAGAATACACTATAAAGAAAGCTAAGTCTGAAGACGCTAAGATAAATCTTATAATAGCTAAAAACAGTGGTAAGAAAAATATAGTTAACAAGAAAGAAACTGACAAATACAAGTATAAAAAACTTAGTAAAGCTGAGCAAGTAAGAAAGCTAGACAGCTTAGGATTAAGCAAAGATGATATAAAAGCTTTGAAGTATGAAAATGATAGAGTAGAAAAACTACTCGAACTAATGAAGTAGGGACAAAAAAAACTGGGCACCATACCCAAAGTTCCTGTAACCAAAAAAGGGAGGCCGAAAGACCTCCCTTTTATTATTTTACTTGTTGCAGTATTCACAAATACCGCCTAGACATAATGGACACATCATACCTCATATTTTAATAGTTATACCTATTGACACTATAAAAGCGCCGCTTGCTATTGCAAGTGTGTTTGCATTAAAGTTTGGCTTTTGTTTATGCCAAACCATATTAGTACCAGCCATTGTCATCATGCCAATACCTCCTATAATTGCTAATCGTTTCATACTATCTCACATGCGCCTCCTGCACAAGCTAATTCTCCAGCTAGATCTGTCTCGTCTTCAACTTCTGATATTCTAGTTAGATCAACATTTTTTAAATGTGTCATAGCCATATCATAGTTAACTTTACTTATATCTTCAAAAGGTGCTTGAGTATAAGTACCTCCATCATAAGGTAATACAGATAAGCCATTGTAATGCTCTCTGTTCTTCCACATCCACTTACCTGCTGCATCCCACTCTTCTTGCTTTAAACTAACAGTTGCAGATACATTGTGAGTGTTAGATCCTTTTCTATGACCAGGGACTATCCACTCTTGAGCTACCTTTTTTATTCTTTCAAATAAATCAAATGGTGATTCATCTCTTAGTATAGAACCTTTAGGTGCTTTTTGTGGTATACTAATAACTGCAGTGTCATGAGGTCTAAAAAACTCATCTTCAACTAATTCAGGATGATTTTCTGCTAAATATTTATACATAGATTCGTTTTTACCAACCCTGATCCTACGTGTATAGTAATCATTGTGCCATGCATGAATACCAGATGAAGTTCCTAGCGCCAGAGATGTCGTCCCAGCAGGCTTCACGGTTGTACATCTCGCAGCTGGATTAATACCAATTGCTTTAGCTGTTTTTGTATTTTCTCTTTTGACTATATTTGCAGCGGCCTTCATATCCAACTGCAGCACAGCGGCACTCCCTATCCCTGTCATTGATACACCGATAAGGGCGTCCTTCTCTGTCGTTTCTCTCCATACGTCTCTTAAATAATGAAAGTCAGTATAACCAGCTTGTAGTGTACCTATAAAGCTTGCTTTTTTAACTCTATCGTTAAAGTCTTCTTGTGATTCAAGATCACTAGCATTTACCTCACATAAGTTACAAAACTGGAAAGGTCTTAATGCTATTTCACAGCAAGGATTTGTACCCCAGTCTTTATCATTGTTAAGATAAATACCTGGCTCACCTGATCCTGATAACTCTACACGCTTCCATAAATCCATAAAGAACTCTTTAGTTACTTTATGTCTCATAAGAACAGCAGAATTATTTGATCTACCTCTTTGTGGATCTGTTTCCCACCAATTACCAGACTTAGCTGCTATCATCTCGTCGTCGCTTGCAGAGAACAAACTAATTAAAGCCGCTCTACGTATACCACCTGCTAATACAGCATCGGCAATATGGCAAACAACGTCGTGTGCTTCTAAAGTTGTTAATGGTGTTCCATCTTCTTTACCATCAAATATACCTTTAATTTTTAGTATACATTCTTTTAGTGGCTGAGGGCCTGGTGCTTTACCTCCAGATGTAACTAATTGAGCTCCCTTTGGTCTAATATCAGAAAAATCAAACTGCACACTAGATGATCTCTTATCGCCCATATAAGACTTCATAAGAACTTTAATAGCGTCAGCCCACCCTTCTATACTATCACCAATTAAAAACCTTCTAGTTCTTTTAACATAAGGTTTATTAACTATAGGTAACTTAGCTACGTGGTGTTGCTGTACAGAGTAACCTACTCCGGTTCCACCTAATAATAAAAACATTATTTCATGAAAACACTCAATGCTATCAATAGGTAAATAAGCACAATTGTAGACTCTATTAGGCGAGATCTCAATAGGCTTACCTCCAAATTGTAATGATCGCATAGACGGTAAAATCTTTTTTTCATATACTAATTTGTAAGCTTCTTCGATTTGATCAGTCAACGCAGGGTACTTTTTAATATGCATGTTTTTATTCCTGGTAACTAATTCAGCCCAAGTCTCTCTACGATTTAACTCAGGTACGAATTTAGCATACTTCATATAAACTGTTATATCACTTAGTATCTTGTTGCTTAACTCCATCTTCTTCTTTTTCTTTTTTTGTTACTTCTTTTTTTAGAAA
>Ga0181400_1000129_pt1 | contig 29267 bp, 29 predicted proteins | sample 23SPOviralmetaG_FD_130129 | JGI IMG/M metagenome (GOLD analysis project Ga0181400, IMG submission 130129) | Marine viral communities from the oligotrophic San Pedro Time Series (SPOT) site, San Pedro Channel, CA, USA - 23 SPOT_SRF_2011-06-22 | ecosystem: Environmental > Aquatic > Marine > Strait...
CCTTCCTAACCAAGCAGACCTTTATGTGGATGGACTTGAAAAGCCATTAAATTCTACTTTAGAATTGTATAAAGGTGTAACTACTATAGAAACAGGGGTTTATTCTTCAGTACAAATAGAAACAAGTAAAACAAATAATTTTTATCTATAATGCCATCAGGAGTAATTACAAATTTAGACATAAACTTCTCTAACTCATCAGGAGCTAGTCATAAAGCTACTGTCCGAGCTGTAGAAGCATTAGACGCTTGGGACTTCAAGAATGCTCTGATACCACCTACAGCTGTTCAAGGAGAAATTAATGAAAAATTAACTTTTGGTGATCCTGATATAGAGACTCTTTTATCTAAGTTTACTACCACAGAAATAGTAAAGTCCACAGACTCTGTGAAGACTAGCATAGAATTTAATATGCAAGACAATCTTTCTTTAAAGTTGGATTCAATAATAATTGCATTACGGGCGAAGGATGTTGGCCCATTAGGAGAAGAAGAATTCGAAGGAAACATTTATAACTGGACTGAACTTCCTGATAATATCAAATATTCAACAAGATATACTGAGGAACTAGCTCCTTGGGGTCAAAATGGTGAAACGAGAGGCAGTCCTGATTACCAATCTTATGTAGAACGAGGAACCGCAAATCCAAATAATGAGCATCAACAAAAGCCTGAATGGAGACTTGATAAAAGAACACTTGTTCTTGGACAAATATACAATATTGTAGAACTTGAAGATCAAAAAGGCGAGATATGGACTAAAGCTTATATACATCGAGAAAGAGCCTTTTTTTTAGAGCTACCTCCCAAAAATGATGTTTGGTTTATAAATTATACATGGCCAGCAATAGCTGATCCAGAAGAAGACAGAGGGAGTTGGCAAGACTCAAGAATTCAATTAGGATATACATTAAAAGAGTTAACAGAAGGTTTAGATGAAATTGGTATATTGTGGGAGGGTATACCTTTAGAGGAGGAATTTTTAATTGAAGAAAGTGGTACTTTAACCGATGTGTTGTCATCCGCAGCATCAAAACTTGGTTATTATTGGTATATCGACCCAATTTTGGAAAAGGTAATTTGGATTGATTCTTTGGGAGTCGAAGCTTTGACTGTTACCGATTACAATGAAACAACGGATCAAAAAATAGTATCAACATCTTTTACCGATAATATAATTAAAAGCGCAAATGTTATTTCTTATAACACTACCTTACAAGAAACAAGAAGAGAACAACCTCAAAGGACTCAAAAAGACAGAAAACTAAAAAAAGCATTCAAAAGATTAGAATTCAACAAAGAAATCGAATCTGTTTTAGAATATTTTATAGGTGTTTATTATCTAATGTGGAACAAAGATCTTCTCTCTGAAGATTACTTTGATAAGCTTTGGTTTTACGGGATGCATTATTCCAATGATTTTAGGTCAGCTGCAGAACATTTAGAATATGAAGATGAATTATTAGAGCAGCAAGATGACCTGCCTTGGGACTTAAAAGAAATTAGGGATGACTATGGATATATAGAAGAAGGAGACAAAGAAACTCCAGACAACTTAAAACTTAGAGAACAATATAAAATACTAAAAGAATTTATAACTATAAGTAGAGATGGAGAAAGAGCACTTCCTGTATTTAATTATGCTTATAGAATGGAGAAAAAAGATGCTGTAACAGAGAAGGGTATACAGAAACCTTCTGAAGGTGTATGGTATCGTTTTCTGAAGAACTACATGGACTCTGGTTTGGGAGGCTTATACATGTCTGGGCCAGTCAGCAAATATAGGAGCGATAGAATTGTTTGGGAAGGTGGAGATGATTGGGAGGTTATAGGGGGCTGGAGATGGGATGCTCTTTTAGCAGACATACCTGAACTAGCTCCAATAGCTGAGTTTCTAGAGAAATATACCGCAACTAGTAAAGAGTGGTTGGATGTAAAAGATTTCGCCAAGAATTTATATGCTGATATTGGGTATAACGAAGAAACATGGTCAGAAGACAAATATTATTATTTTGCAATAAGAAAAAATTCTAGGAAGTTCTTGGAAACTCAAGCACAAGATATTATTAACACTTTTGACGACAGAATAGGTGCTAGGATAATAGAAACATCAGTAAATCAAAAAAATTGGCTTTTATTCCAAAATAAAGAAGCCGTTAACGGATACGTTACTAAAAGCAGGGACGAATATGATGCAAAATTACTAGAACTACCTCTTGAAGAATATGGATCAATAAGATACAGAAGACTTAGGCACCCTGTCAAAGACGAAAGACATTCTGATACAGAAGATAATGATGTTAGCACTGATGAGAATTATGACGACCTTGATTTAAATAGAGAGAATAAAATAATCAAAATAAAATATCCTGAGATACAACTCGAAGGAGGAGGAGTGAACAATCCAATAAAAGAAAATAATCCATTAACTTTGGAAAATGTCTCTGCAGAATCTGAGCAAGAATTAGACGCTATTGAAAGAAACAAATCCTCTAAGTTGTCATTCCTCAATCAACAGCAATCTTCTAGAGTTATCTTTGATTTGGAAATACCTACATTTTCTCCAGAAATATCTAGTATTTCTCTGAACTTCACTGCAGATGGTATTACAACAACTATCGTGGAGTCTACGATAAATATATTACCGACTGATCAGAGTATTATAATAACAAGAGATAATTTAACCAGAAGATCTACTAATCCACTGTCTAAGGCTAGTGCCAAAAAGAAGAATCTACTTAACTTATGATCTTTTGATTATTGTTATAAGTTTTCTGCACTCTTTCGCTGGGATATCGGCGAAATCCTCCCAAGACTTGACGTCTTCGTTCCTATACGCCTCTGATGCCCATAGTTTCCTCATAAGCTCTTTGAATGAGTCAAAGGTGTCAGAGCCTGTCTTTGCTCCAAAAGCTTTCTGAAGAGTCGTTTGAGGAGTTAAAGCTATGTTTTCAGATCCTTGAGAATCGTATTGGACTGATGGTCCAGTCTGAGTTTTGTCTGATTTGTCAATTTCGTCAGCACCTACGATATTAATATTGAGGAAGTTTCTGACACAACGCACAAAAGCTCTATTACATGCAATAGTCTCAAGAAATTTAGCGCAAAAGTTATCTGTGTTCTGTAGAGTTGCATTAGCTACATCTTCGTAATGAACAACTTCATTATCTGATTCGTAGTTTGCAGACCAAGTAATACGACATTTAGCAGTGACATAACCAGATTCAGTTTTGGCATCAAAAGAGACACTTTCAAAACCTCTCAGCCGAGCTAAATCTTTAATTCCGCCAAGCATAATCAATAGCTGATTGTCTTTGAGTCCGTCTACGTCTTTTGGTGCATCCTTTTTTCTAGCATCAAACCAACCTTTGTTTGGATAAAGAAACTCATCTTTGACCATAGACCTCCAATCAACAGAGCCGTCTTCATTAAAAGTATAATCAATGTTTTTAAGTAAACCATGTTCGTTTCTTTTGTAAATGTCTGGACCGTAAATTTTACTGTTGCTCATGTTCTTGACAATAAATCATAATATTATTTAAGTCAAGTAATAAATCTTCTTTTTTGTTGTTTATTTCATAGTAAGAAGAATAAAGTATGTCTTTATATAGGATTTTCCTATAACTTAATATCTTAATATTTTCAATATCTAGTTGTTTTAATTCCTTTGTATATTTTTTAGATATCTCTTCCCCGCAGAGTAGGTGTATCTCCTCATCGAAAAACTTAGCCCTCTGGTCTGATATTTTGGATTTTTTATTGCAAAATAAAGTATAGCTTTTGTTTAGTTTTTTTAATTTACTTATAAACTTCTGATCTATGTCGCTTGATATATAATTAATATTTTTCAGATTTTGGTTCGCCAGATATCTTTTAGGTATTTTTTTTGTTGTTGTTACTGAACACTTATTGTATTTCAATATTTCAAACATCTCATTAAGATTGAAATGCTTGTCCATTCTTATGTTTACCGTCTTGTCTTTAAACATTTTTGAATTGTTAGGAATAACATCTAATGCTGGGCTAGTATAAGAAGATCCGAAAAGTTTAGATTTAAAATTTAACTTAGCATTTATTTGCAATAAATCGAGAACAGATTGAGCTACTAGTTCTGGTTTTATTTCGTCAATTCTCTTTTCTTTTTCTTCTGAGGAAAATGAAGGTTTTATATTTGAAAAGTCTGGAGTTAGGTTTATAACATCACTTTTTTCTGACCAATATGGATAAGCACATTCAGAATATAGGTTACCAAAAATATTCACAATTTTTTTCTTATAGGAGGAAGCTATGTGAACAGGCAAACTGTTTATGCCCAAGTGCAAAATGCTGTTTTTAATAATATAAAATGTATTTTTATAAGTACAATTTGTTATCTTTTGATCGACGAATGGAAGTTCTTTAGCGTCTTTCCCTCCAATTTGAATAATTTTTATACCGTTTTCTGTTAGAGGCTTCTTTAACAGCCTTAAAACTATAGCCCAATGAGAGTAGCTTCTTGCTTGATCTTTGGCATCAGCATGTACTGTTATGTATTTTTTGTGAGTTATTGGGTAGTAGTGTTCTTTGATAATAGGTTCTCCTATATTAACCCCGCAAACTTTCGCGTATTGTTCTACTAAGTGACTCATTTATTAAAAAATTGTATTTTATCAGATCCATTATGTATATACTGGATACTTCTTTGTGTTGGCAAATGAGCTAAAAAAGCTATTTCAAAATAACTCGGGCTTTCTGCTCTGCCTTCTAAAAACAAACTATTATCAAACTTCATAGAGTATGGTATTATTTTATAAACAAATGGATTGTCATCTATCATAGAATGAAATTGATTTTTTGTAGCTACATATATATTTTTATCTGGGTATGTTTTTTTTATGTTTTCTATTAAGGAATTTATCATTAACACATCCCCCGCCGATTCTGGCATAGTAACTAATATTCTATTTTTGTGACCTTCATCATCTAAAAGATCTTCTATATTGATTACATCACTTTTGTTTTGTGTTTCCGATTCTTCTTGTTTTTGTTTTATTTCAGATGCATTGGCTTCCAAAATAAATTTCTTAAGTTTTCTCGTTGTTAAGGATGTCGAAAAATTTTCTTTTATGTTTACTCTACCTTTATTTAATAAGGAATCTTTTTCCTCGTCACTCATAAGTAAAACTCTAGTCAAGTTCTCTGCTATGCTTTGCGGACTTGTTGAAGCTTTTATAAATTGGGTCGAAGGTTCTCTATATTCATTCCAAGATAATGGAATTCCACCTTGGTGTTCATAAGCTGAGTCTTCGCCACAGGAATAGTCAGTTACAAGGGTTATGAGACCAGCAGCTTTAGCTTCTTGGATTGGTAATTCTTGACCTCCGCTCGTAAACGGGTGGCAATATACATCCATTAAGTTGTATATTTCGTTAAGTTGTTTTTCGCTAATGCCGTCCTTCGATGAGGTTTTTGTTTTCAAAGATTTTTCCGAACCACAAGCGCAACAATTGAGATCTTCTCCCTTATATTCTGAAACTAAATACTCTGAACAACTTTCGCAATTATAGGTGCATAAAACATCTTTTTTGTCCATGCCCTTTTCTTTTATATATTTTTCTATATCCCACCCAGATTGGGATGAACCCCAACCTGTGTGCAACAATAGTTTTGCTTTAGTTTCTGGGTTCTTTTCTTTGAATAATTTAAAACCCTCAAGTAGATTTGGAACAGACTTCCTTAGCTGGTTTTTAAAAACAAAACCTATTACAAAATCATCAGAGAGGTTAAACTTTTTTCTGAGTTTTTTTCTTTTTTTGACGGGTTTGAAGTTATCGTAATTAATAGCTCCGTGAAGTGTTCTAACATTATCACAACCAATTTTACGCATTTCTTTCTCAGCGAATGAAGCCCAGACTAACATCTGTTCGCATTTGTCATTCATTTTAACAGCCTCGTCAAGAATTGGAAGACTGTCCAAGGTGGTCCAAATTATTTTTTTTGTTTTTGTCCACCAATCTTTTTTATCGAAACCTGAAAAAGCCCATATATCTTCTATACCCACATAGACATCTGGCTTTACTTTTTCTATTATTTCATTTATACAATAATACCCATAACCCGCCGCTCTTTTTTTACTTGGATTGTTTCCTATTTGTGCTGTGATGTTTGGATCCGAAGGATAAGTTCCATAACATTCCCAAGGTGTTTTAGTATCGGAACCAAAACGTATTCCATTTGCAGCCTCATACACCTCTATCTCCTCATCTTCGTGAAGAGACAGAAGTATATTTCTCATGTTCTTTCCAAAACCAGTAGTAAGTTTAGAAAAATTAGAATGAAAGAGTACTTTTACTTTAGAACGGGACATCGTCTTCTACATTATTTTCTACAGAAGTTTGTTTTGTTTCAGGTTCTTTCTTTTTGTAATTGTTGCTTTGGTTGTTTTTAGAATACTCTGTTTTATTTGCGTCTAGGCACTCATGAATATATGATTTCAACAACTCTTTTAAAACTTCAGACTCTCCAGCTTCGATTGGTAGTTTGAAAGTTTGTGATGAATTCCTTGTAACTGAAATTCCCCAAGCTGGAGTTTCATGCCATTGATCTCCATCTTGACCAACAATCTTTCTTTTTTTATCCCAAGGTGTCAATTTAATGATTGTCGTGTCGTCGTTCTTCTTGTGAAATGCAACGAAAGGTACTCTAGATTTAAATGAAGAGATAAATTCTCCAGCCTCATTAAACGATAGCATGATTGTAGCTGACTTGTCTGGATTTTTTGCATTCTCTTTGAATGATCCGTTCTTTCTTTTATCATCCCAGCTGTATTGTTGGATCATTGATACGAACAGTACGTTTTTGCCGTTTTTATCTTTTACAGAATCAAAGCTGAATGCTGCGCCAGAGTTTTTTGAATTTGGTTTGTATAATGTATATTTCATATATTCTTTTGAAGATATTATAAGTAGAACCTTTTATAAAATCAATTTTAATCTAGGTCAATTTTGATGCGGTCAGTTTCGAATTTAGTCTTCTTATCAGCCATGTGTTTTTTTCCAACTCTCTTCTCGTAGTCATTGTAAAACTTCCTTTTTACTGGGTCTTCTCCTGTCTCTGATTTCGAAGCCCTCTCTTTAGAAAGGTCTTCTGAGTAGTCCATCATCTCTCCCAATGTACCCTTCATGTTTCCAGTCTTTTCCATGAATTGTTGATCAGTGACAACCTTTGTATCTATTGACGCATTAGGAGAAAGAAAAATTCTTTTCCACTCTAACCCGTCTTCAAAATACTCATGAGTTTCGCTCATTGTTTGTATGATTTCTTTGACCTCTCCAGTCTCTGGGTTTTTATATAAGTATATTGGCATTTTATTATTTGTTTAATGTTTCTTCTATCTTGTTTAAAATCATATCAACAGACTTTGAATAAGTAAATTGACTTTGAAGTTTTAATCCTTCTTTGTTTTCTTTTTTAGCATAACTTTCGGATTTTTTTATTGCTTCAATTAATGTTTCGTCATTGATTTTATAGTACTGACCTTGATTAAAAGCTCCTCCTTTCGCAAAGAAAAAATTATCATAACAATCCTGCATTCCGTCTGTATTTACTAAGATACAATTTTCTTTCGTAGCCCAGTCTTTGTGAGAGGAACAGTTTGTTACTACAGACCATTTACCTAAAGCGGTAGCATTGAAGGCTGGTAAATTCCACCCTTCTCCATTAGATAACCCCGAAAGATCTACGTCTATGGAATTCATTAAGTGATTTACTTCCTCATTCGTTTGCAATCTTGATAGAAAGTTTATATTGTTCCATTGTTGATTACCAACAGACATTAAAATAACTTTTCTCATCTGTTCTTCAGAAAAGAAGGGGTTTGATACTAAGCATGTAAGTTGATACTTGCTGTTATTGCCGAAAAGTTTAAGCCAGTTATTAATTATTCTTCCTGTGTTTTTTCTTTTCTCAAATTTACCAATCAACCCAAAGTGGATGGTATCCTGTCCTAGAAACTCGTCATGAAAAACATTTAGATCTTTGTCGAAACCTAGTGGTACAAAAGACACATTGTCGCATCCTTTCTTTTTAAATATTTCAGCTGATTCGGAAGAAGAGAAGAATACGTGCTTTTGGCATTTTACAATGTTTACTTCCTCTTCGGTGGGTTCAGAAACTTCATAGAAGGTATATAAAAACTGATTTTCTCCTATGCCTTTCTCGCTGCCTTTTATATGCCAAACCTTAAGAGTGGGTACGTTTCTGTCTAGATTTTTTAAAGCTTTTTGTTTACTTTCTTTAATCCAATCCTCAAGAGAATCTTCTATTTTATTAAATGCTGATAGATCCACCTCTTCTTTTACAGGAAAGAAGTTTACATCAACACCTTTCTTATGAAGCTCTCTCAAGAAATTTAAACATACATTACCTATACTTAGGGAGTTTAACGGTCCTTCAAAATTTAATCGTCTCATTATTAACTTTTTTCTTAAGTTGTTCTATTGTTCTGTTGTGGATATTTATACAGGCTTGGCTTGATATTCCAATTTTTTTAGCGACCCTATGCCAAGCTTGCAGTTTATTAAATTCACCACCAAAGTACCTTTCGTTAAATATTTTTTCCACCCTTTCATCTTTGTTTTTGGATATTAGAACCATAATCTTTGAGAATGAATCACTAAAAGAGCAGAACTGTTCTGGGGTATTATCTTTGCTTTCTATAAAAAAATCAAGTTCTTCATAAGAAGAATGTGGTTTAGACATTTTATTCTTTGTTTTCTGTGTCAAGCAGATGAATTTTGCTTTTGTAGCTAAGTAGGTTGAGAACTTTGCCCTAGTTTCGTCATAATCAATGGCGGCTTTATAAATATTATAGTTTTTATCATCTATAATGTCACCCACTTCTGTCATTGACAGACTTTTACAGCCAAACTTATTTACCATATCTACATATATACCAGAATGTCTGTTTATTAATTCTACTAGGGCGTCATTATCTTTGTCTTGCTTAACAAGCTTTGTTAGATCGCTATCTGAAAGTTCATAATTCATTATAAATGATGATGTTACAGATTTATTGATATGTCAATGTTTAAAAATAGAAATAAAAGTCTTGACATAAAATATATATATGGATATAATATGTGAAAGGTTCGCTCTTTAAGGTTTCGCCCTTAAAAGTTACGCTTGTTAAGGTTTCGTTTATAGTGAAGGTTTCGAATTATTAATACTCTCTACGTTCGTATTAATAATAGTTTTTTTTGGAAAAAAACATGTATTTTGGGAAGTTTTATTTCGATATTTTTTTGTGGATTTAATTCTTGATTTATGAGAATAATTTCGTATGCTCAGTGTAACTTAAGTCAGCGAACACCCTTGAGAGCATTTTTAGCTACATTCGCTTTATTAACCTACAAATTAAATATTAAAATATGAGCATTTTTGAAGAGCAGATATCTAGGAAACCGAATCATTACCCTTGGGCAGAAGATTTTATTGAAGTTATGCATAACGGGTTTTGGACGGACAAGGAATTTAGTTTTTCTTCTGATGTTCAAGATTTTAACATTACAATGGACGAACAGCAGAGAGAAATAATTATCAGAACTCTTTCAGCTATTGGTCAAATAGAGGTCGCTGTTAAAAAATTCTGGGCTAAACTAGGTGATAATTTGCCTCACCCATCTCTTACTGACCTTGGTTATGTTATGGCTAATGTTGAGGTTATTCATAATAATGCTTATGAGCGTCTATTAAAGGTTCTTGGTTTAGAGGATATTTTCGAAGAAAATCTCAAGCTTGATTTTATTGAGGGTAGGGTTAACTACTTGCGTAAATACAATCACAGATATTATAAGGATAGCAAAAAGCAGTACGTTTACTCGTTGATTCTATTTACTCTTTTTGTAGAAAACGTATCTTTAATGAGTCAGTTTTATATTATTAACTGGTTTTCAAGGAATAAGAATGTACTTAAAGATACCGAGCAGCAGGTCAGATATACAAGAAATGAAGAAAACATCCATGCTCAAGTAGGTATTAAGATTATCAATACCATTAGAGAAGAGCACCCTGAACTTTTTGATGAAGAATTAGAAGAAAGAATTTTGCATGAAGCGGAGCAAGCTTATATAGCAGAAGCTAAAATCATTGACTGGATGATCAATGGTATTAATGAAGAGGGTTTGAGCGCACCGCTCTTAAAAGAGTTTATTAAAGAGCGAATTAATGACTCTCTAGAACAAATTTCATTTAAGAAGGCTTTTAATGTTGACAATAGTTTGATTAAAGATACAATGTGGTTTGAAGAGGAGTTAATGGGAAACAATTCGACAGACTTTTTCCATTCTCGTCCTGTAGAATATTCGAAGAAATCACAAACATTTGATCTAGAAAGCGTATTTGCATGAATAAATATTATTGGAACAACAAAACATCACAACAAATTTTAAACAGAGGATATCTTGATGGCGAAAGCTTGATAGGTAGAGTACTGAGCGTAGGAGAATCTTTTCAAAAAGATTTTGTATCTCGAGCTCCCGCAGAGCATAAAGGAAAATTCTCTGATTTATGCGAGAAGTTTGAGCATTACATGTCTCTAGGCTTCTATTCTTTATCTAGCCCTGTTTGGGCTAATTACGGAAGAGAAAGGGGCTTGCCTGTTTCTTGTAATGGAGTTTTTGTGCCTGATACAATGGAGGGCATTCTAACAAAGCAATCGGAAGTAGGTATGCAAACCAAACATGGTGCAGGTACATCTGGTTATTTTGGAGAGCTAAGAGGAAGGGGCGACACTATTAGCACTGGAGGTAGCTCTTCTGGATCTGTGCATTTCATGGAACTCTTTGATAAGGTAACATCTGTTGTTTCACAGAGTAGTGTTCGCAGAGGTTCTTTCGCTGCTTATCTTCCTGTTGATCATCCAGATATCGAAGAGTTTCTTCGTATCAGATCTGACGGTCACCCTATTCAAGACTTATCATTTGCTGTAACAATTACAGACGATTGGATGGAGGGCATGAAAAATGGAGACATTGAAAAGCGCAAGATTTGGGCAAAGATTATTCAGAAGAAATTTGAGTCTGGTTATCCTTATTTGTTTTTCCAAGACACAGCCAATAAGAATGCTCCTCAAGTATATAAGGACAAGAACATGAAAATTTATGCTTCTAACTTATGTAATGAGATCTCTCTTCCTTCTTCGCCAGCTGAGTCTTTCGTCTGTTGCTTATCTTCCTTAAATCTGGAAAGATGGGATGAGATTGTAGAGACAGATGCTATTGAAACTATGGTTTACTTCCTTGATTCTGTTATGGAGGAATACATTGAGAAAACAGAAGATATTCCCTACATGGAGTTCGACCACAACTTTGCGAAGCGACACAGAGCCTTAGGCATGGGTGTTCTTGGTTGGCATTCATATCTGCAAGACAATATGATTTCTTTCGAAAGCATGGAAGCAAAGCTCAAGAATGCAGAAATTTTCAGGACAATTAGAGAAAGAGCGGATAAGGCTACTGAAGAATTAGCTAAAGTATTTGGAGAGCCAGAAGTACTCAAAGGTTACGGTCGCAGAAATACAACTACAATGGCTGTTGCTCCGACTACAACGAGCTCCTTGATTCTTGGTCAGGTTTCTCAAGGGATTGAGCCTACTGTAAATTACTATACAAAGAATTCAGCAAAAGGCAAATTCACAATCAGAAGTCCACATCTAGAAAGATTATTGGAATCAAAAGATAAAAATACAGAAGCCATATGGAAATCCATCCTAGTAAAAGATGGATCCGTTCAACATCTTGATTTTTTAGACGAGCATGAGAAAAATGTATTTAAAACATTCTCAGAGGTTTCGCAGAAGGAAATTGTAATTCAAGCTTCTCAAAGGCAGAGATACATTGACCAAGGTCAGTCTTTAAATCTTATGGTTCATCCAAAAGCTTCTCCTAAAGAAGTTAGTGATCTTATGATTTTGGGATGGGAAATGGGGCTAAAAGGATTTTACTATCAAAGAAGCACAAACCCAAGTCAAGAATTGGCTAGGTCTATTATGGAATGCACTTCATGTGAAGGCTAATTCCCCTGCTTAATTGCTCTGTGTATAACAATTTTGTAATCCAATAGGATACAAACAAAACAAAAAACTAACTAATAAGTAGATATGACATTAATAAAAAAAACTTGGCCAATTAATCGCCCTCATGTTTTTGAGGGAGATATATTCACAAAAATGTTCGACATCCTTGATGATGGAGGACAAACCCATAAGATATGGAGCTCAGACCCATACAACATTTATACAGATAAAAACAAAAATACTATACTAGAATTTGCTATAGTAGGTGCTGAAAAAGAAGATGTAAATGTAATTGTTGCTGGGCAAACGCTCAAGATAGAAGCGGACAGACAAGAGCCCAAAGAAGAAGAAAACGAATTTTATTATAAAAAAATAGCTCAAAGATCTTTGAAGAAAAGCTATACACTACATGACAGTGTTGATAAAGAAAGCATAACATCTTCTTATAAGAATGGGCTTTTGAAGGTTGTGATACCTATAAAAAAAGAAGACAAATCAGAAATAGTTATCGAAGTAAATTAAATAAAAAAACTGTTTTGAGCCCCTAGAAATATCTAGGGGTTTTTTTTGATTTTTTTTAAAACTAATATACTATATTTAATAGATGAATTAAAAATTCATCTTTCCTTAGTTATTTAAATTTCGATTAATTATGTTAATTTCTATGTTTGATTCTACTGGTTGTTTTGAAAAAGACCCAGTAAAGAAAAAGTTTACTAAATGTTTAAGAGGATTGTATAATAATTCGTCTTTATCCTTTTATTCTTGTAATAAAAGTTCTGCTCAATCTTACAAAACAGCAAAAAATCTAAAAAAATCTGACATAGCTTTTATATGGAACGGAAGTGAGATTGGTTGTTTTTGGTTTAAAGAATTATGCCAATACTTTGAAATACCTTATTGCATTGTTGAAAGAGGGCTTTTCCCGCAAGGGCTTGAAAACTTTATTATTGATTCAGATGGTATTTGTTGTAGATCTAAATCATTAAATCAGTCTTACTTGGTTCAAAATGAGATTGAAATAAACAAAGCTCAAGTAAAGAAATATTATCTGGATAGAAAAATAGAAAGAAAGCTCGCAAAAGACAAGTATGTTTTTGTTTTTCAATTAGATTTTGATTCTACCGTTTATCATTATTGTAATTATACTAGTAATGAACAAATGGTTGATGATTTTGTTATTAATAATAATATAAATCCTAACAATGTAATTATATGTCCTCATCCTAGAAATAAAAATATAAAATCTAAATACAAAATCTCAAACAAACAAACCATAAAAGAATGCGAGGATGCGGCTCTTGCAGTAGGTATATCATCAACTACCATGTATGAAATACTAGGAATGGGTTGTCCTGTTAAAGTTTTGGGTGGCAATAAAAAATTAGTTCACCCTATAAATAGAGATTGGACTGATAAAAAATTAATTATTCCCTGTATTTTGCAAAATCAATTTGATATTAAAGATGATTCTCATATAATAAAAAGAAAGATAGAAAGAAACTTAAATAGGGTTTGATGAAAAAAGTAATAATAACAGGAGTAACAGGTCAGGACGGAAGCCATATGGTGGATTATTTGTTGAAGCATACCGACATTGACATCATTGCTGGTGTACGTCGACTTAGCGTAAAGAATCACGAAAACATAAAACACCTGTCTGACAACCCAAGGTTTAAGTTAATCGATCTTGATATTACAGACCAGTCAAATGTAGATCGTGTTATCTCAGAAGAAAAGCCTGACTACTTTATCAATTTCGCAGCCAACTCTTTTGTCGGCGTTAGTTGGGATATGCCAGAAAACCACATGAATACAAACTGTATGGCGGTGCTTTATCAGCTCGAGGCTATTCGTAAACACTGCCCAGAGTGCAGATACTATAATGCTGGCTCCTCAGAGGAGTTTGGAGACGTTGTAACTTCTCCTCAGGACGAGACTCACCCACTACGCCCAAGAAGTCCATACGGAGCTTCTAAGGCAGCCGCTAGGCACTTGGTGAAAGTATGGAGAGAGAGTTATAATCTTTATGCTGTTCAAGGATGGTTATTTAATCACGAAGGAACAAGGAGAGGTGAGGAATTCCTTACCCGCAAAGTAACCAAGGGTGTTTCCAGAATCGTCAATGAAATCAGAGACGGAAAAACACCTAAACCACTTGAGCTTGGTAATCTAGAAGCCAAAAGAGATTGGTCAGATGCAGAGGATTTTGTGGTTGGTATTTGGCTAATGCTAAATCAACATGCACACTCGTACGAGGATTTGAGTGAGTATGTTTTAGCTTCTGGAGAAACATATACCATTCGTGAGTTCGTAGAGGCTGCGTTTGGCTTTGCTGGATTTGGTGCAGAAGAGTGTCGTTGGGATGGTCAAGGTCTCGATCAAAAATACATGCACGGAGATCAAGTGCTTGTAACAATCAATCCTAAATATTATAGACCTGCCGAAGTTTCGTTACTACTTGGTGATCCTACGAGGGCAGAAAAAGAACTCAAATGGGTTAGGAAAACAGATTTCTATGGCCTAGTGAAAAAGATGGTTGACAACGATATCAATTTATGATATTGTTATTGCATGCCTAGAGGTAAAAAGAAGTGCGGAAACTGCGGTGAGTTTGTTGGTTCTAGAATACAACAATGCTCTTGTGGTTTCGTATTTGATAAACCTAAGCCTAAAAAGAAGGCAAAACCTTTTTTCAAAGAGAGAAAATCCTTCATAAAAAGGATGCTTAATGGTGGTAAGTCGTCATCCTTACAGTTAGATATGATGGTTGTAACCAAAATATTTGACAAGTTCGATAATAATATAGAATTTTTAAATTCAGTATCACCTCCGTTTGCTCTTGATGGCAGTATTAAATATTTTCTTACTGGAGATGGAATGAAATATTTATCAAAGAAAAAACTTGAATTTGATTATATTCCTTCAGAAGCTGAGAAAATAGTTGACCTTGATATAAAGATGGGCAAAGATATAGTAACAGAAAAACCAAAAACATTAATAGAATTTTTAAACAATGAGTAATACAGAAACACAGGAGTTCACAAAGAACTTCTTAAAAACACATAAAGAATTTCACTACAACCTAGATAAGGAAGCAGAGGAGTATGTTGTATCCAGCGGATCAATGATTTTAGACTCTTACCTTGACGGAGGTTTTTCGGCAGGAGTACACCGCTTTGTAGGAGCAAATGAAGGAGGAAAAACTAATGAAGCTCTGCACGTTATGTTTAACATGCTCAATACAGTAGATCAATCTAAAGGTATCTATATTAAAGCAGAAGGAAGGCTTTCTAAATCTGTCAGAGAAAGGTCAGGCTTAAAATTTGTTACAGACGCTGATGAATGGGTTTCTGGAACTTGTCTTGTTTTTGAATGTAATGTATTTGACGTTGTGTTTGACTTTTTGAGAGGTCTCCTAAAAAACAACCCTAAAAAAGAAAGGTTTACTATAGTTATAGACAGCATGGATGGTCTTCTTCCTCAGTCGGAATTAGAGAAGAGAACTAGCGATGCCGCTAAAGTTGCGGCTGGAGCCCTAATGACTTCAGACTTCCTTAAGCGCGTCAGCCTTGGTATGTGCAAGTTTGGTCATATGCTGATTTTAATATCTCAAATTCGCGCCAAGGTTGACATCAACCCTTACGCAAAAGGAGATCCTAATAACCAGACGAACTCAAGCGGAGGTAACGCCGCTTTACACTATCCAGACTGGATTCTTGAATTCCAAAAACAATTTAAGTCAGACAAGATTCTAGAAAAACCAAAAGAGCAGATAGGACCCAATAACAAACCATATGGACACATGGCTAAAGTTCTTATTTGCAAATCTACCAATGAAAATACAGGTCAAGTTGTAAAATACCCGATCAAGTATGGTCGCATGGATGGAAAATCCATCTGGGTAGAACGCGAAATAGTAGACCTTCTATTAATGTGGGGTTATATGGAGAAGAAGGGTTCTTGGTTTACTTATGATGATGAGGTAGTTTCATTCTTGAAGGAAAACAAAATTGAAATTCAATCTAAATTTCAAGGTATAGCATCCATACAGGAGTACCTAGAGAAAAACAAAGAAGCCACTGAATGTCTGAGTGATTTTGTAAAACAAAAAATTCTAGCTCAATGATATTCAAGTCAATTACTGGTTCAGAAAGAAAAATGAGAAACCCCACCAAGTATTTGATAAAGTGGGATAAAAAATGCAGAAGCAAGCTTCAAAAAAAAGTAAAAGATTTGCTCCACAAACATTGGTTTACCGATGTGGTATTTGAAGAGTTCCCTGTTATGGGTTCTCGTATGACTATAGATTTTTACAATGCTAATAGAAATATAGCAATAGAAGTAGATGGTATGCAACACTATAAATACAATAAGTTTTTTCATTCCAACAATAGAGTCAAATTTTTGGAGCAACTAAAAAGAGACGAGCAGAAAGAAACATTTTGTGAAAACAACTCTATAAAACTTATAAGAATAATTGAGACGGACAAGATAAACGAAGAACTACTAAAAGACTTAAAAATTATATGAAAACAATTGAAAATAAACTCACCCTGCCAGAATCCGCTTTAAACAGACTTTATGATTGCACAGGAACTCAGTCAGACGACACAAAAGGTTTTTTGTTATTTTATATCAACAGCTTTGGTCAACCAGCTGTGACAAGTAAATCTAGCACCATGACTGTAGAAATGGCTTTGAGTAAAATTGTTGAAGTTTTTGTAAACAGTCAGGGTTCTGACAACCCTTTAAAATAAAATGAAAGCAGTAATTATAACATTTTTTATCTTTCTTTGGATTATACCGAGTAACTTATATTCACATTGCTCTAGTAGAGCAAGCGGTTATAAACCACCGTCCAGAGGTAAATTACCTTGTGGTTGTAATTATTACAGGAAGTCAAAATTTATAGGGTGGGATTGTGAAAGAAAACCTATTTACATATATGAAAAAATAAGTTCACATAAAGGTTGCAAAAGGAAACAATATAGGCATAATAGAAATTATTACAGTAACAGTCGTTACTACAAATACAAAAAATAAAAATGATATTTTCATACGAGATAGAGAAAAAAGTTCTGAGTGGTCTACTTCAGCACCCAGAAAAGTGGGCGGAGGTTTCTTCGTTTTTAGGTGCAGACGACTTTTATAGTGATGATTCAAAAGTCAACATATCAATTTTTAAGTTAATTAGAAATGCTCTAGACAATGCCGAGATTATTGATGAGACAATTCTTATTCAAAGGTTGGATCAACTTAAAGTTTCTTTCCCAGACAGTATCGACATCTCTGAATATATTTACTCTTTAGCTTTTTACAAAATAAGCGATGAGATATTTATCTCTTCAGTTAGAGAACTTAAAAAGTATACTGCTAGGAGGGAAATATATGACTCTTGCAAGGATGTAGCTTCCTTTGTTAAAAAGGCTGACCCTAGCTTAAAATATGGAGAGATCATTGATCAAGCAGATAAAATCTATAATGACAGTATACAAAAGTTTGAGATTTCAGATTCAGGTCCAGTAGATCTTTTTGAAATGATGGAGCAAGTCGTTGAAGAGAGGGGTAATAATCCTGTAGACTTTTTCGGCTTAAAAGGTCCGCACAAAAGGTTGGAAGAAATTTATGGGTCTTTGCTTTTAGCTGGCAATATCACAGTTGTGGTCGCTCGTTCTGGTGTTGGTAAAACTCAGTTTTGTATGGACTTCACTACAAAAGCTGCCTCATTAAACGATAAGGTGCCAATCTTGCATTTCGACAATGGAGAGATGAGTGAAGATGAACTAATTTATAGGCAGTGCTCTGCTATTTCTGGCATTCCTGTTTGGTTGTTGCAAACTGGTAAATGGAGAACCTCGACTTATGGAGATCTAAGTCAAGAGCAAGTTATAGCCAAGGTAAGAGCCGCTTGGAAGCAAATTAAAGGTATAAAGTTTTATTATGAGAATGTTGCTGGCATGACTGTGGATGAGATGTGTTCAGTCCTTAAGCGTTTCTATTATTCGAAAATAGGTAGAGGCAACCCTCTTATATTTAGTTTCGATTACATTAAAAGCGACTTCAGTAATTTGGGTAAATCAGATGGCTGGCAACAAGTAGGTAGAATGGTCGACAGTTTCAAACAAGCTATCCATAAAGAGTTGTGCTTTGATGGCAAGCCCTGTGTATCTATGGTTACTTCAGTTCAATCTAACAGGTTAGGAATAACAACAAACAGGCAAGCGGACAACATTGTTGATGACGAGAGTGTTGTATCTCTTTCTGATAATATTACTCAGTTTTGCTCTCACTTGTTTCTGTTGAGAAAGAAGGTCGCAGACGAGATTCATCAAGAAGGAGATAGCTTTGGAACTCATAAGTTAATTAACCTTAAGTCTCGTCACATGGGTAAGTCAGCGCTTAGAGGAATCAATCCAGTTAGGATGCCAGATGGAACAAATAAGAATAATTACATCAATCTAAAAATAGAAAACTTTAATATAAAAGAGGTCGGAGATCTTCAAGATTATGTTGATTCGGTAAATAACGAAGACGTTGAAGTTCTAGAGAATGAAACATCAGATGATATCCCTAGCCTACTTTCTACATGACCGACTACAGGAAAATCCTAGAAGATTTGGGTTATCGTTTGAAAGATCATGGATCTTATTGGAGAACAAATGCATTATATAGATCTGGGGATAATGCTTCGGCTTTGCAAATCTATAAAGATACTGGAGTATGGAAAGATTTCGTTGAAGATTCTGATTTTCTACCCTTCCAAGCCCTCTTAGAAAAAACATTAAATACAAAAGATAGTTCTATTATAAAGCCCTATCTAAACAACAGCACTTTAAATACATTAAGTCGCCCATACCAAAAAAAATTATTGAAAGAAGAAAAAACATATAGTGATTCAGCTTTAACTAAGTTGCTTCCTCATTACGATTTTTACCTAAAAAAGGGTATATCTGAATCTACATTGAAAGACTTCAAGTGCGGACTTGCTATGTCTAATAAAATGTATCAAAGAATCGTGTTTCCTATTTTTAGGTCTGACGGAAAGATGCATGGGTTCTCTGGTAGAAAAACAACTACAAATGACAATAAACCTAAATGGCTTCATGTTGGCAGATGTTCTGATTGGTTTTATCCTTTTTATACTATAGAAGAAATCGAGAAAGAAATACTTAAGAAAAAAACGGTCCACATTGTGGAGTCTGTTGGTGACTGTTTATCTCTTTATGACAATGGTATTAAAAATGTTCTTGTTTCTTTTGGCTTGAATATATCCCCCAAGTTTATATCTAAGTTAAGCACTATGCCTATTGACAAAATATTTATTTCTTTTAATAATGACTTTAATTCAGAAAGGAACAGAGGTTTTGAAGGAGCAATAAAATCTATATTCAAACTTTCCGATTCTACTGATTTCAACAAAATTTATTTTGCCCCACCAACGAGTAATGATTTTGGTGAAATGACTGCGGAAGAAATATCTGCATACATCAAACATTGCGACTCTATGGATCATGAGCATTCATCTTCCAGTGTGCTTTCTATAGCAGAAGGCATGGATAAAAAAGGAGTGAATAAAACCTTTTCCTCTAGCTTGAAGAAATACAAAAAAACATATAACTTTAATTATGGCGACATCTAACAAACCTTTATCTGCTTCTAGAATAAAAACACTTCAAACTTGCTCTTGGCAGTATTGGAGTAAATATCATTTACGTTTACCTGATAAGTCAAATCACGGATCTTTGCGGGGTACTATATGTCACGCAGTATTTGAATTGCTAGGAGACCCAAAACATAAGCATCATTATACAAAAATTGTTAAAAAGCAAAACATACAAGCGTCCCCAGCTATTGATAGGATGGTTTTAGCTTATGCAAAAAAATATGAAATAAATGATTTTGAAAATCTAGATCTAATAAATGAAATGATTCTTGAAGGTTTGAATTATGATTTCTTTGGGGATAAAGATGGCAAACCTACCAAGAGTATTTCGGAAGAGAAATTTGACATCAGCGTAGAAGAAGAAGGAAAGTCTTATAGAATTCTAGGATTTATTGATAAATTGTATTTATTTAAAAGAAAGAAGACGGCTCTTATAAGGGACTTTAAAACTTCCAAAGCTATTTTCTCTGGCAAGGAATATGATGACAACATACAAGACTTGATGTATTGCTTGGCTATTAAACATCTTTATCCTGAATACATAAAAAGAAAGATGGAGTTTCTTTTTCTTAAATTTGATTGTAATAACGAGGGGTTATTGCAGATGGAAGAGATAGATACAGATGAGCTTGAAGGTTTTGAATACTTTTTAACAGAAGTTCAACAAACAATAAATAATTTCAACGAAGATACAGCGAAGAGTAATCTTGCAAAAGATATGGGTTTTCCTAAAAAAGAAGACGGATTTGCTGGGAAAATTGTTTGCGGTTTTGCTGATTATGCAGGGAAACTAAAAAAAGATGGAACACCAATGTGGCACTGTCCATTCAAGTTCGCCTTTGATTATTATCACCTTCTTGACGATAAAGGTAATTTTCTTTCTTCAGCTTATGATAAAGAAACCCTACAAGAGAAGCTCGATGATGGTTTGGGTAGTGAAATCAAAAAGCTTAGATATAAAGGATGCCCAGCTTTTCGTGTTGACAACGTAAGCAATTTGCTTTAGTATATTTCTATGATCCCACTTTTTAAAAGTCAGTTTAGTATTGGTAGATCTATATTATCTGTCGATAACATAGTTCAAATTGCAAAAGACAACTCTCTTAAAGAGGTAGTATGCGTTGAAGATTCTTTCTTTGGCTTTAGGGCTCTTAAGGACAAACTTGCAGAGCAAGAAATAAAATTTGTATTTGGCATAAGATTACCTGTAGTGCAAGACTCCAAAGAATCTGACCTAAAGTCTAGTAAACTAGTCTTTTTTGCTAAAAACAATGACGGCATAAAATCAATCAGGTCTCTTTATACTGATTGCTACACAAGTGAAAAACAGTGCTTATCTCTTATTGATTATGATAGTTCTTTTTTTAAAAATGTGACCATAGCAGTCCCCTTCTATGATTCTTTTGTTTATAACAATGTATTCTCTTTCGGTTTATCTCAGATAAATTTAGATGGTTTGAATCATGTTTATTTAGAAGAGGATAATGATCATCCTTTTGATTTCCAAATTAAAAGAGCTTTAGACTCTTTGGGGGTAGAAACACAAAAAGCTAAAAGTATCTACTATAAAAACAAAGAAGATTTTCACGCATTCCAAATGCACAAGGCTATATGCAATAGAAGAATGGGTAGAAGTCCAGTCTTTTCTAATCCAAATTTGAATGATTTTTATTCAGAGGAGTTTTGCTGGGAATCTTTCAAGCTTAGTTAGTGTAATTTTTTATGTTATGATAAACAAAATAGCATTTATAGGTAATTGTCAAAATTTTGGTTCAGCTTATTACTTTCATAAGCTTTATCCTGATGTAGAAATGATGATTTTCTTTCCTGAAAGATATAGAAATAAATTATGGTATGAACAAATTCAGGTTTGCTTAGGTTTGTCTGAATTCATTTCAGAGGACTGCGAAGAATTTTCTTCCTTTTTGTCTGATTGCGATGTAGTGTGTAGTTCTAATATATCTTCTGATCATTGCTCTTTTTGTAATTGCGAATCAATAAAAAGTCACTTAAAAGAAGATTGCAGGTATTATATGCTTGGGGGCATAAATTATACTGGATCAGCCTTCTCTAAGCAGCAAATGCAGGGAAAAAGCAACAGCTGGCAATGTTGCAATAATGACTCTGCTGGAGTTATTGATTGTAGGTTTATTTGTCCGTGTAGCCTTCTAGATGAATTCAGCCACAAAGAACTGATACAATCAGAAGAAGAAGAAGACCCAAGAAAAACCTCAACACAAGCATCTCCTCTTTTTTACATGGAAATTTTAAGGAAATTTTGTTTGGTTGAGGATATTCCATTCTTTAACGAAGTTGACTACAACAAATTAAATGAATTTTATTTCCCATATAATATGGATTACGTCATAAAAAACGCAGAGATTGCCTCTTCTTAATTTTATTCACAAATGATTTGACTTCGCTTGTATTTGGAGTATACTCTTATTTAGAGACATGCTTAAATACGATCAAAAATATATAGTTTTCGATACAGAAACAGAAGGTTTAAACCTTCACTCCTCAAAACCTTGGCAAATAGCTTGGATTGTTTGCAAAGGTTACAAGGTAATAGAGACACATAATCGATTTCTAGATTTTAAAGACTTAGAAATTCCTAGTCTAGTACAGAAACTAACTGGTTTCTCTTGGGATACTTACAACAAACAAAAAGAAGATCCAGAAACAGTTCTGGCAGACTTCGAAGAATATTTGTATGACCCTCAGTATAAAATTATTGGTCAGAACCTTTTGGGTTTTGATGTATATATGATAGCTGAGTTGCAAAGAATGTTTGGAAGAAAAAGAGACTTCTCATACTTTGATAGAATTTATGATACTAGGGCTCTTGGTAAAGCTCACAGAGAGGGTTTGGAAAAGCCAAAGGAAAACTTTTTGAGTTGGCAATATAAAATAATAAACGACAGAAGCTTAAAGGCAAAAGTTTCTCAAATTCAGCTTTTAAAGTATTTCGGTATTGACTTTGAAGAAAATAAATTGCATGATGCATTATACGATATCGAGATGTGTTACCAGATATTTTGCGAACTTAAAAAAGCGATGAACCTATGATTTTTGACAGTTTTACAGATTATAATGATTGTGAGCCAGCTGGAGTTGAACTACCCAAAACGCCAGTTAATGAAGCTACTCTTAACGAGCTTGGTTTGAATTCGAACAGTTCAAACAAAGAAATAATGTATGAGTTAGCTCGTAAGGGGCTGAGGGATAAAGGTATCGTAAATTACGATAATAAAAATATTTATTTTGAAAGAACAAAGCAAGAGCTAGATATTCTTGATGACTTGGGGTTCACAGACTACATCTTATTGAATTGGGATATCCTAAACTATTGTCACGAACACAACATACCAACAGGGGCTGGTAGGGGGTCTGCAGCTGGCTCTTTAGTTCTTTTTCTACTTGGGGTAACAAACATCGACCCGATCCCTCACGATCTGTTTTTTGAGAGATTTGTTTCTAAAAGCAGGGCTAAGAAAGTATTAGATAAAGACGGCAAAGAGTTTCTGGTTGGAAGCTTGTTGCCCGATGTCGATTCTGACATTTCATATGAGAAAAGACAACAAGTCATCAAATACATTGAGGAGGTTCATAAGGGTAAAACGGCTAAAATTTTAACATTCAACACTTTTAGTTCTAAGTTATGCATAAGGGAAGCTACCAAATATTTTGACGGATCGAAAGAAGACGAAGCTGGAAGGGTCAGCGATATGATTCCTAAAATACACGGCAAGGTTTTTTCTTTGTCTAAAGCAGAGGAAGAAAGTGAAAAATTCTCAGATTGGGTAAAAGGTCACAAAAAAACTTTTGAAAACGCTCTCAAGATAGAGGGGTTGACAAAAAACTCTGGAGTTCATCCGTCTGGCATTGCAATCTGCTCAACAGATATTGAGGACGTAGTGCCTTTGCAAAAAACTAAAGATGGTGATTTGGTAACAGCTTACGACATGAATGATGTAGCTGACTTAATGGTTAAGTTTGATATTCTTGGATTGAGGACTCTCACCATTGCTCACAAAACATGTCAAAAAATAGGTTTAGAGTTGGAAGAAGTGGATGAGAATGATTCTTATATTTACGATACTCTTCAAAATTTTAAACACCCAGTTGGGTTATTTCAGATTTCAGCAGATACAAACTTCAGAGTTTGTCAGGATGTTAAGCCGAGAACTATTGATGAATTATCTGATGTTGTCGCACTTGCAAGGCCAGGGGCCTTGCAATTCCTTGACGAGTATATAAACCAAAAGTATAGACCAACAGAACTAAATTTGCAGGAAGATCTTGATGAAATTTTGTCTTGGTCTAAGAATGTTATTCTTTATCAAGAGCAGTTAATGCAGATTGCACACAAAGTATTTGGTTTAACTCTTGATGAGGCTGAGACCTTAAGAAGGATAGTCGGAAAAAAGAAAGCGGATGAGATGCCAAAGTGGAGGGAGAAAATTTACAACGCTGGTTTCGAAAAGGGTCTAGAGGATAGGATATGTGATTTCTACTGGAGTGCTTTGGAGGCTTCTGCAGACTATTCTTTTAACAAATCTCATAGTTTTGCTTATGCTAACTTGGCTGCAAAAACAGTTTACTTAAAATACAAGCACCCAAAGGAGTTCTTCTTGTCCGTTTTGGAATCTGCAGAGTTTGAGCCAGAACCGTTAAAAACAATAAACAGTGTTAACGAAGAACTCTCTGATTTCGGAATTAAACTACTTCCACCTAGCTTATTTAAATCTGAAATAAACTTTAAGATTGAAGGTTCAGACATAAGATACGGGCTAAACAGCATCAAGGGCATATCTTTAAAATCCTTGCAGAGTTTGATTGACTTCAGAGGTCTTGAATTTAATAATAAATATGAGGTGTTTAGTGCTGCGAAACAATGTGGTATTAATATTTCTGTTTTAGCGGCATTGATACAGGCTGGTACTATGGACGACAAAACCGAAAACAGGAGTAGGTTGGTTTTAGAAGCTCAAGCATTCAATCTTTTGACAGACAGAGAGAAAAGAAACTTTGTAAAAATAGGCGAGCGATTTGGATTTGATATTTTAAATTCAATTTCAGAGGTAGTTAAAAAGTCGGTTCTTGGCGATGATAACAAGCCTATAATTTCGGAGAAAAGATTCGGCACTTTTAAGAGAAACTTCTCAAAGTATAGAGAAATATACAATAAAAACAAAACCCATGAAAAGTTCACCAATTGGTGGTATGAAAACAGCTTGCTTGGTTATAGTTACTCTCACACCTTGAATGATTGTTTCGAGGCTGATTATGGTCGACTTGAAACACTCAAAGAATCTTGTTTGTTAAGCTCTACTGATAAATTTAAAACAGTATGTCAAGTTAAAGACTTCTTCACAAGGATATCAACAAATGGCAATAAATATATGATGATGGAGGTCTCTGATAATACAGCTTCTACAAAATTGCTCTTAATGGACAACCAAAGAGAAGATAAGCTATCGAATTTCTTAGCGAGTAATAAACTTAAAAAAGAAGACATTATAATAATCAACGCCACAAAAAGCGATGGAGGAACAAGCTTCGTAGATACAATTAAAGTTGTTGATACAAAAATACTAATGAAAACAAGAGACATTAAAAAATAATAATGAATGAAATAAAATTAACACCGCAAATAGAAGGCGTGATTTGCAAATCAAGAGAAACAGCTTTAATGATGCATCGTCATTGTGTTGACATCGACTTGTTTTTTGATTCTTTCATAGAAAACTTAAGCTTATCATGCTCAGTGATATTTGAAAAGTTCGACTTGAAGCAAAAGCTTTTTGACGCAAGTGACGAAGTTATGTATTCAAAAAAGAAGACTAAGAAGTGTTCAGACAAATTGGATAAAAACTTAAAGAAGTTTTTCGAAAACTGCAAAGAGTCTTGTTCCGACTTGTTCGGCATTGATTATATTCCACCAGAGGTGGTGTTTATGCACTTCTTGGATGTTGATCTTGCTCCGAAAGCAATTAAGAATACAATACTTAAAGACAAAGATTTAGTTGATAGTATAATCACTGATATTACATTTTCGTTAAGTGACGCTGAAATATCAATGCTTGAGGATGTAATGAACATTGATAAGCCTATTGTTAAAAATAACTTAGATATGTTTGAAGAAAATGAAGTATTATCTCAATTTGCTGAAAACTTAAACCTTAAAGCTCTTAATAATGAGTTTGATAAAATAGTAGATTTTGATGACAAGATATCTGAGATAGCTACTGTGTTATGTAGGAAGAAAAAGCCAAACGTTATACTTGTTGGTTCAGCTGGAACTGGCAAAACATCCTTGGTTGAAGGTCTTGTTAATAAAATTATAAATGGAGATGCCCCAGAACTACTTTCTAATAAGGTTATCTACTCTGTCAGCTTATCAAGCATGGTGGCAGGAACAACTTTTAGGGGTCAATTTGAAGAGAGATTAGAGCAGTTTGTAAATGAAGCAAAAAAATACGACAATGTTATCCTCTTTATTGACGAAGTTCATACATTGATAGGTGCAGGTGGCACTGGAGGCTCTAACGAGTCTTTGGAAGCTTCTAATATGCTTAAGCCAGAGTTAGCTAGAGGTACAATAAGCTGTATTGGCGCTACTACTCCAAACGAGTATAACGCAACCATCAAAAAAGATAGCGCTTTAGATAGAAGATTCGAGAGAGTCACTGTCAGAGAGCCTTCTAAGTTTCAGATGAAAGAAATACTTCCAACAATTACATCTTACTACGAAGACTTTCATAATGTTAAGTACTCTGATAATTTTATAAACCAAGTTATTAACTATTGCGAGATTTATAATCCCAATAAACACTATCCAGACAAAGCTGTTGATGTAATAGATCATTGCGGAGCTCAGGCTAAGGTTAGTCATTTTGAACTTTCTCCAGAAACGAAGGCTATGCAAAAAAACATAATAGAGTTGGCTAAAGAAAAAAAAGATCATGAAAAACTCCTAGAAGAATTTAAAGAAAAAGTTTCTGATTGGAGCGAGGAGGCTAATAATACAAAACCCGTGGTGACAATAAAGTTTCTAGATAATTTTTTCAATAGGAAAGCTAATCCTCTATCAGACCCCGAAACACTTAATGATGTTTTCCATGATATTCATAAAAGTTTCTCTGGTCATACTCCATTAATAAATGAATTAAAAGAAAAAATATTCCTATCTAATTACGAGATCAACGATAATAAAAGTTGCCCTAAAGTTTTTTGTATAAACGGAGCTAATAAAACAGGCAAAACCTACTTTACTTCCCTTCTAAAGGAAAAATTAGAAATGTCTGGAGTTAATATATTAAGTTATAATGGAGTTCATTTTTCTGATGACTACGCCTCTCATAAGATAGCTTCCGTAGTTACAAATGGAGCATCCTTATCTGAAAAAATATTAATGTACCCTAATAGTGTTATTATTATAGATGACTTTGATTGCATACATAGGTCTGCATTACCTCTTTTCTCTCAGATTTTTAAAGATGGTAAATTAGAATTATCAAATGGAGAGTGTGCAGATTTTTCTCACTGTAAATTCTTTTTAACAAGCAAAGTTAACAGCAAAAAAACTTTAGGATTTAATGATTCCTCTGGTAGCCCAGAGTCAATGGTATTCGGAGAGTTATCGAATAGCTTCACCGCTAACCTATTCTTGCACGAATTAGACAAGAAAGGATTAAGAAGGGTCTTATGGAAAAAACTTCAAAACGTAAAAAACAATTTAAACGTTAAAAGCATATCTATAGACTTTGACTTTGATTTCTTGAAGTCTTTTGTTTCTAGTGGTTCTGGAGAAGGTTTAGATATAGGCGTTTTAAATAATTCATTCGACTCAAAAATAAGCAAATACATTCAATCAGAGCTATTAAAAGGCTCTAAAAAAATAAATCTAAAGAAAATGAAAAAAACCCATTGACAAAATCATAAACATAAGGTATTCTCTAAAACATGAACAAGGTAACACAAAAACAACGCTCGTCACTTAAAAGCATTCGTAATTCTAAAGGTCGTTTTTTCGGACTTTATACACGGCAGGGTAAAACTTACAACGCTCAATTCGTTAACGAGACAGATAGTTATATCACCATTCGTGATAGGAACGCAAACCGCAAAGTAAAACTTGCAAAAACAAGCATTGAATCAGTAACTATCGGCTAAAAATTATGAGCGGAAGCAAAGCAAAACTCTTAAGGAAGATGCTTTCTGAAAGTATTGGGTTCAACCTAAAGGATTCAAACCCTATTTCTAAAAGAATATATCGCAGACTTAAGAAAAAATATTCAAAATTAAACCACAAACAAAAAACAACATATAATATATCAGATTATGAGTGAAAATACAGTAGAAAAGAAACCAGAATCAGACTGGTCAAAAAGAGAATTGGGAGCCCTTTGGAGAGTAGACGGCAAAAACATGTCGTTTTATTCAGGCTCGATTAAGGTAGGAGAGAAGACAGTCAAGATTGTTTGCTTCCCTAATAAAAACAAAGAACCTAACTCTAATCAGCCAGATATCCGAGTTTACGAGAGTGAAGATAAGGAATCAAACGTTTAAATAATGCCTGACCAAGAGACAAAGCAAGAGTCTAATCTTTCCGAAGAGGAGTCTCAACAAGTTAAACAGCATATTCACGCAGGTCTGTCTACATCTATAACATTTGCCGAAGTAGTGCAGATCATCAATTCGATGTTGGTTAAAGAGGTTGAAGAAAGAGTCTCTGCGATGAGTGAGGATGAGTTGCAAAAAGTCTTAGAAGATGTAAAAAATCTCTCAGAAGGCTCAGAAGGCTCAGAAGGCTCAGAATAATAATGACCTTGAAAACAAAACCCCCAAGACGAAACTCTTGGGGGTTTTTTTACCTTTATTTACAAACAAGTGTAACAAATTGAAATGGAATACGATTTTTCTAAGCAAGCAAAAGAGTTCTTGAGGTCTATCTACGCGAAGCGTTCTGGTCCTAAAAGCTCTTCTCAAACTCCTGCAAAAAAAAGTGAACAAAAAAAGGGTTCAGATACTAATGAAAAAGGTAGTGCTGGAGGCGGAGGCGGAAAGAAAATAACATTCTCTGAAAAAGTTGAGAAGTCTTTAAAAAATAAAGTAAAAGAGCACAACGAAAAGTATTCAAAAAAAGTTACGTTATCTCAACTTAAAAAAATATACCGCAGGGGTGCGGGAGCTTTTAGTTCTAGTCATCGTCCAAATAAAACTAGAGGTCAGTGGGCTATGGCTAGGGTTAATATGTTTTTGAAGATGGTTAGAGGTGGCAAGGTAAAAGATTCTTATCGAAAAGCAGATCAAGATGTAGCGAAAGGCAGTGAAGACTACTACGTAGAAAAAGAGGGGGAAGCTTTTATCTCCTTTGAAGAGATTGATTTTGTTCTCGCTCGTTTAGATCTAGTTAGAGTTGATGCGCTCAACGAATCAAATTTAGAAGCAGAAGATATAGATTTTTCTGAAGCTGAGAAAAAAACCTTAAACAAGCCTTTTAGGTTACCTAAGGGTTCTAGTAAAAAGTTTGGTGTTTATGTTA
>Ga0181400_1000131_pt1 | contig 29088 bp, 37 predicted proteins | sample 23SPOviralmetaG_FD_130129 | JGI IMG/M metagenome (GOLD analysis project Ga0181400, IMG submission 130129) | Marine viral communities from the oligotrophic San Pedro Time Series (SPOT) site, San Pedro Channel, CA, USA - 23 SPOT_SRF_2011-06-22 | ecosystem: Environmental > Aquatic > Marine > Strait...
AGTGAGTTCAGCTTGATTTACAGTCTTTTCCATTTCATCAAAAGCTTTTGACCAAGACCAGTTTGAAGGATTATTTGAATTATACATAGTTATTTATTTTATTAGTTTATTATATTATCGACACTTTGTCGTAATTAGTTTGTAACTGAGTGAGAAATCGAATCTCACTTCCAACCATTTCAGTTATGTGTTGAGTAATATGTTCGTGTTATTTATAGTCGTTAAAGTATTACTATCAACTTCGACTTTGACTCGTTCATTTTTGATTTACCAGTAAACGAGTAGAACTAACTGGACTTTTAGTTTTTAAGACTGAGTACTTAATTCTCTGCAGAATTTAGGAACAGTATTACTATTTGTATAAGATTTATACTTTTGAAAACAATTCATCTCGTCAAATTTATTTTGAAACTCATTATAAATTTCATCATGATTATAAGTGAATGTAATGTCTTTTTTGTTAGTGAAAGTGACTACTGTATTAGTACCTATTAGTGACTTTCTGATTACAAATCTTTTTGTTGTTAAGTTATTAGTTTTCATATTATTTATTTTTTATTTAGTTATTATTAATTTAGTTTAGTTATATATATTATCTGTTTGTTGTCGTATTTAGTTTGTGTTGTGTAAGTGTAGTTTTGTTTAGTTATTAATTTTAGTTTAGAAGTGTATCGCGTAAACTCTCTGTAATTTACATTTTAAATTCCATTAAATGAAATATAGTTTATAATTCCGTGAGTGATTATGTTATAAGCTATCAATGTTATTAGTGATGTTAAAGATATTAGTAATAGTTTCATATTGTTTTTATTTATTTGTTAGTTATATATATTATCTAACGAAGCTCGTAAATAGATTGTGTACTTATTAGTATGTCAAAATGTTAGACGCTAAAAGGTTACACAATTATGCATCGAAATAACTGACGAAGACAAAATATTAATCTAAAATTGATGGGGCCCGTGAAATATAAAATCGTTTTACTGACGAAATACAAAATTATATTGTGGGGTGCAGTACTCTACTCCTATATTTCTAGTATATTTTAAAAAAACAGTGACATTTGCCTCTTAAAGCTACCTAATAAGGGGTATTTGTCACCCTATAATGTAGTATAAAAGATGTAAATATGTAAAAATACATGTAAATAACTATATTATACAGTAATATAAAAGAAATTTCAAAAATCAAGCATAAATGCCAATAATAACTACATATCCGTTTAAAGAAGCTCCATTGAATGAAAAAGATGAGATACTAATATCGGATTCTGCGTCTTCTAATCCTAAATTAAAGACTAAGACGACTAATATTATAGCATTAAGCAAGATTATTAACTTAAAATCTACTTTTGTCTTCCATCAAGCCGTACCAAGTGATACGTGGGTAATAGAACATAACTTAAATAAGTTTCCATCAGTAACGGTGGTTAACTCTCATAAGGAAGAAGTGATTGGTAGTTTACAATACAACACAACAAATAAATTAACATTAACTTTTAGTGCGCCTTTTTCAGGGGATGCATATATAAACTAACAAAATGGCAATAAAATTTTTAGATAACTTAGATTTAAACGGTAATCAGTTATTAAACTCAAGATTAGAGGTTTTAGCATCAGACCCTGGCAGCGCAAATTCAGGTGATATAATATATAATTCAACATCTAACGTATTTAAGTTCTATAACGGCTCAGCATGGATAGATCCATCGGCTGGTAGTTATACAAGTTGGCAACTATCAGGAGATTCAGGTAGTGGAACTATAGTTAATGCTTCACAAGTTACACTTTCAGGAACAGGAGCTATTAATACGGCTTTAACTAACCCAACTGGAAACATATTTGTAGTTGGAATAAGTATAGATGCAGCAACATCTACACAAAGAGGTGCTGTAGAATTATTTTCTGACACAGCTCAATCAGTAGCAGCTAATTCAGTAACAACTACAGCTAGTAGAACTTATGGTTTACAATTAAACGCCGCTGGCCAAGGTGTGGTTAATGTACCTTGGACTGATACGTCTGGTATGACTAGCTGGAACGCTAATATATTCGGCGGAGCCTCAGGACCATTTACTATAGGTCAAGATGGTGATTTAACAATAAAGCCAGGTAGTAATATGGATATTTCATTAGCTGGAAGTAATGACGCTGCTAACTATACTATTGGTCTTGCTAATAGTGGTGTTACAGCAGCTTCTTATACTAATGCAAGTATTACAGTTAATGCAAAAGGTCTAATAACTTCTGCTTCTAGCGGTACAGTGTCTAATACTACTTACACTTTACCAACTAGCGTACCATTCAGTAACGTAGCTGCAATAACACTTACTGGTAGTGATAGTTCTCTCGATGTTGTTAATTTTATAGGAGCGGCTAATCAAACTAAAATAAACGCAGCAACACAGGGAAGTGTTACGATTGGCCTAGCAGATAATGTTAGCACAGTTGGTGATTTAACAGTTGGCGGTGGTGATATAACCTTAAGTGGCACAGGTCGTATTCAAGGCATCGACACAGTTTCAGCTGGTACAGATGCAGTAAATAAAACATATGTTGACAATTCTGTAGTTGGTAACTTAGTATTTCAAGGTGGTTATAACGCTGCTAGTAATACACCAGATCTTGATTCAAATCCATCATCAAGTATTAAAAAAGGTTGGGCATACGTTGTAACGGATCCTGGTAGTTTCTTTAGTGAAACTGTTGAAGTAGGAGATTTCTTATTTGCTCAAAGCGATGCTCCAACAGCTTTATCTGATTGGGTAACTGTTCAAAATAACGTTGGCTTAGCAACAATATCTACAGTTGGTATTGGTAATGTGAATGCACAAACAGGACCAACTTCTAGCAACCAATTGACAGGTATTGATGTGCGGTATTCAAGTGGCACGGCACAAGTTGGTATTGATATACGCTCTCAAGATAATTACACAGCTGGATCTGTAGATGTAGATAATGATCTTCTTCTAATAAGCCAAAACACTGATGTTAATGGAGATACTAAGAATAATAAAATTACTCTTAATAGTTTAAAAAGTGCTATAGGATTAAAAACGTTTAAAGGAACAAGCGCTTCTGGAACAACACATACCTTTACTCATAATCTAAATACTAGAAATGTAATGGTACAATTGTTCGATACTTCTAGTTTCGATACTGTTTATGCAACAGTTGTTAGAACTAGCGTAAATGTAGTTACTGTTACAACTGCAGCTTCAGCAGATATAACTTGCTTAATAAGCGAAGTATGATAATATAAAATCAAATCAAATAAAATTAAATTAAATGGCAGTAAATTTTTTAGATGGCATAACAGTTGACGGCAATGTGGGTATAGGAACTACTAGCCCAACTGAAAAGCTACATGTCAAAACTTCAGGTGTAGAAATTGCAAAATACGAAACTACAGCTACAGCTGATTTAGCAATAGAGTTAGCCAATTCACAAGGAAGTATGTTCTTTGGACTAGGAGGCGGTGAGCAGTTTGGAGTCGGAACAACATCAGATTTAAATGGAACTGGTAATTTGTTTATAATAGAACAAGGCGGAAATACTGGCATTGGAACTACTAGCCCAGGCGCTAAACTAGACGTAAATGGAAACATGGTTGTTAATAGTAGCGGTACAGATGGAGGTTTAGAAATGGGAGTCTGGGCCAACTCAAGTTCTTATAACTTTATAGGCACAAAAAATATGACTGGCTTAGAATACGCTATGATATTTGATGGCACTAACACTTTTGTAGGAGCAGGGAATGGTGGATCTTTAAAATTAAGAGGTCCAGCAAATGATTCAAATCCATCAATAGTTATATCTGCTACTACTTGTACGGTAGATGCTGGCACTAGTACTGGTCAAGGAACAATAAGAGCTAAGTATAACTCTTCTGATAATTCAGCTGGTATAACATCTACATTTACAGTTAGAAACGGTAATAACTCTGCTTCTTTAACATTTGTAATAAAAGACGGTGTTGTTACATCAGTTACTAGTAGTGATAGAAGATTAAAGAAAAACATTAAGCTTATCGGTAAATCACCAAGTGGAATTAATATATATGAGTTTCAATATAAAGTTAAGTACGCTAAGAATTATGGCACAGGTAAATTTCAAGGTGTCATGTCAGACGAAGTTCCATGGAGAGCTGTTAGTGTTGATAAAGGTGGTTATGACATGGTGGACTATAGCATGATAGACGTAGAGTTTAAACAACTATAGTATGAAGTTAATACAAAACTGGAGTGACCAAGATAAAACTAAACTTCTAAACAGAATATTAGAAGTGATAGGTGATAAAGAATATTTAGATATAGTAGTATATGGAAGCAGAGTAAGCGGTGACTTTAAAGTTGACTCTGATTTAGATGTAGGTGTTTATGTAAATGAAATAAAAAGATGTCCATGTTGTCAGTTGCATCCACGAGAAATTACAAGCTATGTAAATGGTATATATCGACCTGAAAATGATTTGGGAAATTTCTTTATAATGGATATAACCTATTATACAGCTAAAGACATAGATAATGGAAACTGGACTCAATTTGGAGAAACATATGATCTACCTAAGTATTCTTTAATAACTAACAAGTACTACCCAGGAAACAAAAAAGAAACAAAAAAATTTAAAAAAACAAAATATCAAAATGGCTCAAATACAAACATATCCGAGAAAGTCTTTTTATAACGGCAATGATTTATTTTTAGTTGCAGATAAAACTCCTAACGCACAAGGAGAAATAACAAATGAAACTAAAAGTGTAACTTTGTCTACTGTTGTTGCCGCTGCAATTACAGAGTCTACACCTATTGCTTTAAATTTGACTACTCAAGGTACAAGTGGAGCTGCTAATTTTGATGCTGTTACAAGTACTCTTAATATTCCTGTTTATACAGCTGATACTAATACTACTTACGATTTAACAGCTCCAAGTGCTGGAGTTATTAGGTTAACTGGAAGCGATACTACAACAGATGATGTATCAGTTTCTGGTAGTGGTGGAATAACAATAACACAAGGCGCAGCCAACAATATTAATATAGACGGATCTGGTATATCAGGTGGTGTTGCTCAAGTAACAGCTGCTTCACCAGCTGCTTCAGTAGGCACACCATTAATAGTTACTCCTACAAGTGGTAATGTCACTGTTCAATCAAGAGCTTACGATGGTGGTAATAACGTAGGGCATGTACCTACAGGTGGAACATCTACTACATTTTTAAGAGGTGATGGTAACTTTTCAACAGTAGTTACAGCAACACCTGCATTTAGTCCTATTCCAATAGCTTTGCACCAATCAAGTGAACCTGTTGATTTGCAAAAGACTATTTTGAATCAATTTATTTCTACTGTTAGAATGGCTCCCACTAAGATAATATTGTATTTTCCCACAGCTAACAATGAAGATATAAGTATAGCGATATATAAAGGTACTATTGACCCAAAAGACGGAACATTATTTGCGAGCATAGTTAATGCAAACGTAGGTTCTACAGCTGGGCAAAAACAATTTACTTTACAAAAAGCAAGTGGAGCTGGAAATGATATTGAAGTAGGAGAGTCAATAATACTTGTTTTATCATTTAAAGGTGGTAGTGGTGGCGATACTATGGGAATTATATCAGGTACTAGTGATACGAAACTTGGCCAAATGTCTAACGCTCAAGCTTATGTAAGTAGTGCATTTCCTGGCAATGTTAGTTCTTTTAGCACTTCATTTGCCGCTTTTAGAGGAAGACCAGCGTTTGTACTTTATTAAAAATATTAAATAACCGAACTATCAAGTGATAGTATATAATAACCAACGTTTAACTAAAACCAAATACAATGACGTTTTTATATACCCGCACTAATACGTGGACTAGTGCACCACAACCAAACGAAGAAACCATTAAAATGTGGAAACATATCTCACAGAAGAAAAACTGGAGAATTGTTCAACTACCTAATGGATTTTTACAAACCGAATATAAATCCATAAACTCAGATGAATGGATAGATGTAACTAGAAGAGAAACTATTGATGGCGCTGAAAAAGCTATAGATAGCTCTATTGAACATTATATAAAGAAGTTAGAGTTTACCAAAGGACCGAAAGTAGTTAAAACCTTCGAGTAATATTCAAAACAAATCATATCAAATTAAATTAAATGCAAGAAATACAGTTAGTAAAAACCCTGGCTTTTGGCGATCATGCTAGAAGCCAGGTATTAACTGGTGTTGAGAAACTTACAAATGCAGTAGGTTCAACGCTAGGAGCAAGTGGAAAATGTGTTATACTAGAAGATGCACAAGGAAAACCACAGATAACAAAAGATGGAGTAACAGTTGCTAATAGCGTCGTGTTGCAAGACCCATTAGAAAACATAGGAGCTACTTTAATTAAAGAAGCTGCTCAAAGAACAGTGTCAGATGCTGGTGATGGTACTACTACAGCTACAGTATTAGCTAAAGCAATATTAGATCAAGCTAACGAACACTCTTTGTTAGATGATACTAGAGCAATGAAAAACGGTATTACATCAGGTGTTGATAAAGTTATAAAATATTTAAATAAAAAAAGTAGAAAGGTAAGTGGAGCAAGGATAGACCAAGTAGCTACTATATCAGCTAATAATGATAAGGAGCTAGGCAAGGTTATAGGAGAAGCATTCAGATTAGTAGACGAGACTGGCATTGTTATGATGGAAACAAACGAGCAGCCAGAGACTGTAGTTGAGTTAATAGAGGGTGTTCAATATGACCAAGCGTTAAAGAACAACCATTTTATTACCAACAAACAAAAAGGAACGGCTGAATTAGATAATCCGCTCGTGCTCATTGTAGAGTCACAAATAACCAACATAAGGAAAATTCAGTCGGTCCTTGAATTTATTATTAAAAATGGTAAGAGTCTTCTTATCATTGCAGATGTTGATCAACAAGTAGTTTCAGCTTTAGCTATGAATAAGTCTAAAGGTAATATAAAGGTAAATATATTAGATGCGCCTACTTATGGTATTAGCAAAAAAGATGTGTTAAGCGATCTGTGTGCAGTTACAGGAGCAACTCTTATTAACGAAGATTTAGGAGATGACATGGATATTATACAACCTGAACATTTAGGATCATGTTTAAAAGCTATAACTAATCATGAGGAAACTATATTACAAGTTGATCTTTCAGACAATACTGAGGTAAATGATACGATTAGTTTAATTGAAAGTCAAATTAAAGATACTAAAAATCCTAACATTATAGTCAGACTAGAAAAACGATTAGCTAAGTTAAAAGCTAAAGTTGCTACAGTTAAGGTTGGCGCTAATTCTGAAATAGAACTTAAAGAGAAAAAAGATAGAGTTGAAGATGCTATTTGTGCTACAAAAGCTGCTATAAAAGAAGGTATAGTATCTGGAGGCGGAGTAGCTTTATTAAACGCTAGCTTTAATTTGAAACCAATTTGTATTGGTGAAGAAGTATTATACCAAGCTATAAGGAGACCTTACGAATTAATACTTAAAAACGCTGGTATAGAAAATTTAACTAAACTTGAAGATGGTAAAGGTTTAGATGTGGTTACAGGAAAAACGGTTGATATGGTAAAAGCCGGAATAATAGATCCTTTGTTAGTTACTAAAAGCGCATTAATAAATGCTGCCTCTGTTGCTAATACTATATTATCTACTGATTGTGTTATAAATAATATTAGAGCATGAGAGCAATAGGTAAATATATAGTTATAAATCCTATTAAGGAAGTTGATACAACTACAAAAGGAGGTTTAATTCTAGCTGAAAAGCAAAGAGAAGACGTTAGATACAGAAGAGCTATGGTTGTAGAACCTGGCTCTGATGTTTCTATATTAAAAAAAGGAGATGAAGTTTATTACGACAAATCATCTGGATTTAATATTGAAATAAAAAAAGAAGAATATAAAGTTATTAAAGAACATGATGTAGTTATTATATTATGAGAAAATTAACTTCTTCTGATCTTAAAGATCTTAATTTATTAAAACATTACAGAATAATACGTAAATGGGCTTGCAAAACATGTAATCTTAATGATGCAGACCTTGAGTTATTGATATACTTAGATGCATTAAATATGTTTACTAAGGATGATTTTAAGAAAGGTACGTACTCTTATAGCTGGGACAACAGGCGCTGGAACAGATTATTGAAACAAGGGTGGATTACAGTGTGGAGGAAAAGAAACCACACCACTCAAAAATATCACATATATAAAGTATCCTACAAGTGCAAACAGTTAATAAGTAGAATGTATCGTATTATGTTAGGTGAAGAAGATATGCCTACTAAAATATTAAATAAGAATAATAAATATAGTTACAAGGTTATGGCAAAAGCTATAGGCTTTGCAAATAAAGATAAGTTATGAAAAATAGAAAATCACCATTTAAAATTGTAGACCCAGTTAGTGGAGCTCCAGTTAATGTACCAGGTCAAATGGTACCAGGCCAAATGCCTATGCCAAATAGAGCAGGTGTACCTGATAGAAGTTTAAATAGTATGCAGCCTATGGGAACAATAGTAGATCCAGGTATGCAGTCAGCACAGCAAGCTCAAGCTTTTCAAAAGTTTAATAATATAGCTCAGAACATGCCACCATCTCCAACTCAAATGAAGTCTCCAGTTAATAACTATGATGATCCAGGAACAGCGCAAACCATAGATAATTCTTTAGGTGCGGCAGAAGGTGTTTTAGCAGCACAAAGGGCAGCTTTAATGGCAGATGATGAAGAAGATGGAGAAGATGAAGATAAAAAAAAACTAGATAAAGCAAAGGAAAAATATAAAAAAGATATGAAAAACCCTGCTAAGTCGTATAAAAAAAATCAAAAACAAATTGAAAAAGGCAAAGGTGTAAGACCAGCTTTTGGATAATCAAAAACAAAGATATGAAACCAATTACAGGAACAGGAGTAAAATTAAAATGCGGATGCGGTAAGCTAGGCACGAGAGTTATGAAAAGTAATAACTCTACAATCACACCAACATTAAGACAAATCGATAATATCGAATATAAAGGTAATCCAGCATTATTAGCTCAAAGATAATGGGTTTAGAAGATTTAAAGCTGTACTGTTTAAATATAACATCAGCTACGGTTGTTAGTCTAGGATGGCTAGAGCCTGTATTGTCTATACTATTGTTATTAACCACTTTAGGTTATACTGCTCACAAATGGTATTTACTAAAGAAAAAAGAAAAATAAAATATGAGCTGGAGAGATAGTTTTTTAAGCAAGAGCCCTATAAAAATCACTGAAGGAGAAACGGAAACTGCTAGAGCTAGAAGAGAAGCAAATATGGATTTTCATAAAGCAGAGCAAGAATCATTTAAAAGGTTTAACAAAACACCTGAAGGAGAAGCTGCGTATAACTTGTATATGAACAATCAAGTAGCAGACGGCGCTAAGATGGATCCTAAGACAGGCATGATAAAGGTTGTAAATAGAATGACTGGAGAAACAAACTTAGTAAACGTTGGTGAAACTAAGAAAGTTAAAAGAGATTATTTTAATGCTGCAGGTAATTTTAGAGTACAAGATGCAGAGTATCAAGAAGCAGATAAAAAAATAAAATCAGGTTTAAAAGGAGGAGCTTTAGCTAGTGAAGAAGCAGGTGTGACTGAACTCGTAAATAGATAAAATGAGAAATATAAAAGAAATTATTATACATTGCTCTGCTACTAGAGAAGGACAAGACATACCAGTTGAAACAATAAGAGACTGGCATGTTAACTCTAGAGGGTGGAGCGACATTGGCTATCATTTCTACATCGAACTAGATGGAACTATTAAAAAAGGTAGAGATATAGATCGTGTCGGAGCTCATTGCAAGTCGCATAATAGAAATAGCATAGGGTTATGTTATTGTGGAGGCGTTGAAGCAGATGGTAAGACTCCGAAGGATACTAGAACACAAATACAAAAAGAAAGTCTGTTACATGTCCTTAAAACGTTAAAGGCTATGTATCCAGATGCTATTATTTATTCACACAATGAGTTTGCTAATAAAGCATGCCCATCATTTGACGCAACCAATGAGTACAAAGATCTCTGAAAACACTAACATACAACTTGATTTAAAAACTGTAGTAGCGATAATAATGGTTACAGCCTCTTTTGTAGGTATGTATTATACACTACAAGCAGATATTGAAGAAGCTAGAAAATTACCACCTATAGAAGTTACTCGCTTAGAATATGAACTAAAAGAAGAGTGGAACGAGAAGATGATAATCCAACTAAAAGATCAAGTAGAAATGCTTGAGCAGACTCAAGATATATTAAAAGAAGAAATTGGTATAACTGCTAGTATGATTAAAGATGGTACAGAAGCTGATGGTAAGCTAGAAGAGCTTAATAGACAGTTAGAAGAATTACAGAACAAAAAACCTAATACTAGAGTAATAGTAAAAGAAGTAAAAGTTGATAAAAAAGGTAGAAAATTATAAGTTATGAAAAAAGTAAATAACTCACCAGCGTTAAGAAAACTATCAGCATCTTGTAAGGCTGCTGCTAGAAAAAAGTTTGATGTTTACCCATCAGCTTATGCTAATATGTGGGCTTCTAAACAACAAGGTAAAGGTAAGTGTTAAAATGTTTGAAGAGTTTGATTATTCTCAATTTAAGAATATGCCTCCTCCTGCAGATGGTTCATTAAGAACTTTATCAGAGATAAAATCTTTAAAAAACATACCTATTAACAAAAGCTTTGTAAAAAAGAGAGACAACATATATGGATCTTTCAAAGAAGTAGCAGATAAAAAAAATATAAAACTAGACAAACAGGAAATAGATAAATTAACAGATGGATCTGCTAGTGTTATATTAAAGCTAAAAAAATATTATAATAGACCTAGGCCAAAAGATCAAGCAAAACAATATGGTATTGACATAGATACTTTAGAACTAGCTTCTATGAAAACACCATCTTATCCTTCAGGTCACTCTGCCCAAGGCGTATTAATAGGTAATTATTTAGCTGATAAATACGACAACGATGAGTTTTTGCAAGTAGGAAACGAAATATCAGACGCTAGAAATGTAGCAAGAGCTCATTATAAATCTGATTCTGATATGGGTAAAAAATTAGGAAAAGCTATGTATAACCACTTAAAACAAAATGGAAGCAAGTAAATTAAAAAAAGTATCATCACAGCTTAAAAAATCAGTTAAAGCTCACGAAAAGCAAGCTAATATAATTGATGGTTATTTAAGTAGCATTAAAGATAAAAGTCCTGCTATGAGAAAAGTTAGAGCAAAAGGCGGTGGTACTAAAAAAGTATGTTTACCTTTAGCTAAAATTAGAAGCATGAGCTCTGGTGAAAAATCCAAAATAGTTAGAGCTAAAAGAAAAGCAGGCGCAGCAGGTGAATATAAAAGATCTTCTAAAAGTAATACTACAGGCACTAGTAGTGGAGGTAGTTTAAAAAACTGGGTAAAACAAGATTGGAGACAAGTTGCTAATCCTAGTTTGAAATGTGGTGAAAAAGCGCCAGGTGAGAAAAAATCTCCAGCTAAATGTTGGCAAGGTTATGAGAGAGTTCCAGGAACTGCTAAAGGTACAAAAGGTAGTTGTAAAAAATCGCCTGCTAAAAAAGCAGAGCCAAGAAAAACTATTGGTAGAGGTAAAAACTTTAATAAAGCTAATCCTACTGGAACTGGAGCTAAAGCAGGCGGTGGTATGACACAAAAAGGTGTTAATGAATACAAAAGAAAAAATCCAGGTAGTAAATTAAAAACTGCAGTAACAAAAGATCCTTCAAAGTTAAAACCTGGTAGTAAAGATGCAAAACGTAGAAAATCATTTTGTGCTAGATCAAAAGGATGGACTGGCGAAAGAGGTAGAGCTGCTAGACGTAGATGGAATTGTTAAATATATATTATGGCATTTAAATTAAAATCTCCTTATGAGAAACAAACAACGCCAATATATATGGTAGATGACGAGAACGATGTTTTAGGTAGAGCTAACAATAATGGCACTATAACTATTAATAATAGAATAGATGATCCTAAGCAACTTGAGGAAGTTATAGATCATGAAGAAGTTCATGTTAATCAATTTAAAAGATTTGAAAAATCAAATGGTAAAAAAGGTTTAAACTATTCTGATACATCTATAGAGTGGGAAGGAAAATCTTATCCACGTAAAAACGGTAAAATAAAATACAAAGGCAAATGGATCATGGAAGGTAGTAAGTCGTTTCCGTGGGAACAAGAAGCATACAAAAAAGAGAAAAAATGAGTTTTGAAAGTTTAGTAAAAAAATTAATGAAAGAAGGCAAAAGCAAAACAGCAGCTACTAAAATTGCTGGATCTGTAGCTAATGCTAAAATGAAAGGTGCTGGCTCAGGGCCAACTGCAAAGCAAAAAGCTAGAGCAAAGTCACCAGCTACTAAAAAACGTAAGCCAACAGCTGTTATAAGAGACAAAAATAGAGTAGCTGATAAAAGTAGATCTTACACTGATAAAAAAGGTAAAAAAGTAGAAATAAAAACTTTCAAGCACGAAAAAGCTTATGACAGTGGTGTTAAAGATGATCCTAACAAGCCTTACCAGAAAAGAAAGTCTTCAAGATTATCAAACACTGTTGAACTACACAAAACAAAAACAAAAAAAGACGGAACTACTAAAACTAAAGTTAAAAGAGCTGCAGGTGGTACTAAAAAATCACAAAGACTGCATACTAAATTTGCTAAAGGAAAAAACAAAGAAGGCTCTTCTGATGTAATTGTCGAAAATAGAAAATCACCAACAACAATGAAAAAACAAGGATATAATGCACGTTTAGATGACTCTTTAGGAGCTAAAAACGGTAAGAAAAAACAATCAATGAAATCTCGTAGAGATGAATCTGAAGGTATGGAAAAGAAAATGAAAAATAAGAAGTTTTCTGGAAACAAGTCTAGTGCTCAAGGTAAAGCACCGGCTAAAATGAAGTCACCTGCTAAAAAACCTTTGGTTGGCGGACAAAAGAAATTACCAAAAGAACTACAAGAAGCAATATTAAAAGCTCCTGCTAAAATGTTATCTAAGTCAGGAATTAAAATGATGGATAAATCACCTGCTAAAATGAAAGCGCCAATGAAAAAACAAAAATCAAAAAGCACTGATGCGCATGGTAATGTTACTAAGACGACTGTAAAAGGTAACAAGAAAAAAGAAGTTACAAGAGTAAAAAGAGAATATGCTTCTAATGCTAAGCCTTTAGCTGAAAATCCAACAGTTAAAAGAAAAGGTAAAAAAAGATATGTAAAGAAAACTACATATGCTTCTAATGCTCAACCCTTAGCAGAGAATCCATCTAAAGTAAAAACAAAAGGAACTGCACCAATTAAAAAATCAAAGCAAAAAGTAGAGCAAGACTACGCTAGAAATGCTATTGCTGATTATAAGTCTGGAAAGAAAAAAGAAGCTAAGTACGAAAAGAAAAAAGCTTTAGAAATGGCAGCTGGTGAATCTCCTGCTAAAATGAAAAATCCTTCTAAGAAAAGAGCTAAATTGATGGATAAGGTAGAAAAGTTTGATAACTTATCTAACTTTAGAGGTAGACCTGGAAATTTAAAACCTAGAAAAAAAGACGTCTCAGCAAAAAGGTACGATAAAAGAATTGATAAAGGTTTTAAAAAAGCTGATAAAAAAATGTCTAAAGTTATGGCTATTGATTCTGCTGCTAAAATGAAAAAGTCTCCAAGTATGATGAAAGGTGGCGAAAAACGTAAAGTTAAAAAAATGGCAGTTAAACTAGGTTCTAGCGCTAGACCAGGTAAACGTACAGGTAACACTGAGTTTAAGCCAATGAAAATGGTACCGTATGAAAAGAAACATGAGATGGCGACCTTTAAAAGAATGAAGCCAATGAAAGAAGCTTCACCTACTAAAATGAAAAGTAATCAAGATGGTGGTGGATATGCAGCTAAGAATATGGCAGCTCCAGCTAGACAACTTAAAAAGTTAGGAAGTGTATTATCTAAGCATTTCAAAAGCAATAGATAATGGCTTTTAAAATGTCACCAATAGGTAAGAAAAAGTGTTCTTATTCTCCTATGCAGAAAAGAGGTTTAATATCAGATTCTCCAGTTAAACTAAGTGGCAATACTGTTTCTAGTACTGGTGAAGAAGAAGAAGAAGGACAGGCTAAATTAGTAGATAGACCCGCAGAGCAGACTGGCGGAAATGTCAATTATATGATTAGAGATGGTTATCAACCAAAAGGTGAGTTTGTTAATGATAAAGGCACTAGAATTGTCAAATATATGAATAAAAAAGGCGATACTCAATATCATAAGTTTAATAACACTCCTACTACGAAAGGTAAGTTACATCAAGTGATAGATCAAGAAACATATAGAAATCTTTTATCAAGGGGTGAAGGAGATAGAACGAAAAAATATCCTTTTTCTCGCGCGCAAGATGTAGCAGAAAGAGATATGTCAGGAGCTCTTAATCAATCAATGACTGCTCAAGTAAAAGGAGAAGGTATGGCTGGAAATTATGAAGCTGCAAACTAATGGAAAAGAAAACATTTAAAGAAACTAAAGTAGGGGCTTTTCTAGCTAGTAAAGCTCCTAAGGTTTTAGATGCTATAGGAGACATATTACCGAACCAAGGAACTCTTGGTGTAGTAAAAAATCTTATATCAAGTGATAATAAGATTAAGGCTGTTGATAAAGAGCAAGCTATGAAGCTTATAGAGCAAGATATAGCTGAAATGAAAGAAGTGTCAAGTAGGTGGAGATCTGATATGAAATCAGACTCTTGGCTTAGTAAAAACACAAGACCTCTAGCTCTTATATTTTTAACAGCATCAGCTGTGTTTATGATGGCTGTAGATTCTTTTCACTTGCAATTTCAAGTTGATGATGCTTGGATAAACTTATTAAAAACATTACTGGTAACAGTTTATGTAGCATACTTCGGAAGTCGTGGTGCTGAAAAAATAACAAAGATAAATAAATAAACATGAAAGGTTTAGAAGGAAATATGATGGCTCAACCAAGAGTGTTTGGCCACGACGCTAAAATAGTTACAGTTGGAGCAATAAATACATCAATACCAGCTATACAAGCTGTTGAAATAACTGCTGTAGGAACAGGTTATGCTTTATCAGAAGTAGGCGATGAACTAACTCAGTCGTCTGTAGCACCTTCAGGTGCAACTGGTATGAAAGTTAAAATAGGTTCATTAGTACTTTTAAGTACAAATCCAGATGTATACGGCGTAGCATCTGTTGAAATAACTGCAGCTGGTAGTGGCTATGATATAGATGATGTGATTACTTTAAACAATTCAGCTGGTGGTGGAACTGGGCTAAAAGTAAAAGTTTTAGCTAATGGTTTAACTTTACCAGGCCTATCAGTAGAAGATAGAGGAGCTGTTATATATAATGGAAATGCAGCACAAAGTGTTAAAATAATAACAGAAGCAGGTAATGCAGTAACATTTCCACTAGTACAACCAGGAACAGTCGTAGGTGATAAAGTTCCTATTTTAGCAAAAGGTGTTATATCGGGATCAAATTTGATAGCGGTATACTAAAACAAAAACAAACAATTAAATTAAATAAAATAAAATAAAATGGCAAAAGTAAAAAAATTAACTAAAAAAGAGTTAGAATCTGTACAAGAAGTATCTACTAAATATTCTAGACTTACATCAGATGTAGGTAATTTAGAATTAAATAAGCAAGACTTATTAATAGAACTTGCTAAAGTAAGACAAGAAATAGAAGCTGAAAAATCTACATTACAAAAAAAATATGGTGATGTTAATATAAACCTACAAACTGGAGAGTACAGTGAAAATAAGGAAGATTAGTATAGGCTCTGACTATAAGAATGAAGCTATGCATTATTCTACTGGTCAAGAGGTGTACGGAGGTCATATTATTAACGATATTCTTTTTGAAGATAAAGATCAATCATACAATATATTTATAAGTAAAGATGATGAAGTTTTACCTTGGAAAAAGTTTAATAAAAATATGGCTATATCAGTAGAGTATGATTTAAAATACTAATGAAAAGCTTATATAGTTTCATTGTTAAACCATTTAAAGACAGGTATGACAATATACGAAGAGTTGATGATAATAACCTTATTATCAATACTAGCATTGAAGATCATAGATTTATTAGTAAAAAAGCTGTAGTAGTTTCGACTCCTGCAGCTTATACTACTAAAATAAATATAGGAGATGAATTATATATTCACCATAATATATTTAGAAGATGGTATGATCAAAAAGGAAATGAACGTAATAGCTCGACTTATTTTAAAAAAGACCTTTACTTTGTTACTCCTGAACAAATCTATATGTATAATTTAAAACCTCATTTAGATTATTGTTTTATAAAGCCAATTAAAAACCAAAACTTATTAAAGGCTAGGAAAGAACAACCTAATGTTGGTATAGTAAAATATACTAATAATGCCTTAGAAGCTCTAGGAATAACACCTGGAACACTTATTACGTTTACACCCAACTCAGAGTTTGAGTTTATTATAGAGGGTGAACGACTTTATTGTATGAAATTAAATGATATAGCTTTAACGCATGAATACCAAGGAAACGAAAAAGAAAATAATCCAAGCTGGGCAAAAGGCAATTGAAGAACTAATTAAGGTAGCAAAAGAAAAGATCGTAGACTCAGACGACGACGTAAGCGCTGACAGACTTAAAAATGCTGCCGCTACTAAAAAATTAGCTATAATGGATGCTTTTGAGATACTACAACGTATTCAAGAAGAAGAAGATATGTTAAATGAAAAAACTAAAAAAGTTAAAGTAGAAAAAACTTTTAAAGGCTTTGCAGAAGGGAGAAGCAAATGACTCACGAACAAACGCTTTGGAAAGAAGTTAAAGATGTTGTAAACCCTAAAATATTATCTAAAAACAATAGGTTTAAAAAATGGGATTATGGTTATAATTCTGATTATGATTTTATAGTAATAAGTAAAACAGGTAAAATTGGACAAATCATTGAAATACAGAATCTCAGGATTGCTTTACCAACAGCAGATGAACCGTTTAAACGAAGCGAAAAAAAAGCGGAACAATATTGGGAAAAACAAGAATACCCAAAAGAATTAAGTAAAATTAAAAGTAGGTTTGATTGGGATGAATATCCAGCTGAATTTAAAGAAAAATGGTACGATTATATTGATAATGAATTTACTAGACGAGAAAAAGGATTTTGGTTTTGTAATAATGGTATTGATACTTACATTACTGGTACTCATTACATGTACTTGCAATGGTCAAAAATTGACGTTGGAGCACCAGACTTTAGAGAGTCAAACAGACTTTTCTTTATATTCTGGGAAGCTTGCAAAGCAGATACAAGATGTTATGGTATGTGCTACCTTAAAAACAGACGATCTGGATTCTCTTTTATGTCAAGCGCAGAGCTTGTCAACCAGGCTACAATATCTTCCGATGCTAGATTTGGAATACTTTCCAAGTCTGGAGCAGATGCCAAGAAAATGTTTACGGATAAAGTTGTACCCATATCAGTTAACTACCCGTTCTTTTTTAAACCCATTCAAGATGGTATGGACAGGCCAAAAACTGAATTGGCTTATAGAGTTCCAGCATCGAAACTTACTAGAAGAAAGCTTGAATCGAATGAACAGCTTAGAGAACTAGACGGACTTGATACAACTATTGACTGGAAAAATACAGGTGACAACTCTTATGATGGTGAAAAGCTAAAGCTATTAGCTCATGATGAAAGTGGAAAATGGGAAAGACCTGATAATATATTAAATAACTGGAGAGTTACAAAAACTACATTACGTCTTGGTTCTAGAATTGTAGGCAAGTGTATGATGGGCTCAACTTCAAACGCATTAGATAAAGGTGGAAGCAACTTCAAAAAATTATACTACAATTCAGACGTTACAAAAAGAAATAGAAACGGGCAAACATCTTCTGGCCTCTACTCTCTTTTCATCCCTATGGAATGGAGCTACGAAGGATTCATCGATACTTTTGGATTACCTGTCTTCGTTAGACAAGGAGCTCCAATCAAAGGAGTTGATGGTTACGAAATTACGACAGGAGTTATTGAACACTGGCAAAACGAAGTAGAAGGATTAAAATCTGATCAAGATAGTTTAAATGAATACTACAGGCAGTTTCCAAGAACAGAAGCACATGCTTTTAGAGATGAAGCTAAAGATAGTTTATTTAATTTAACTAAAATATACCAGCAAATAGATTACAACGAAGAATTAAATAACGCTGCATCAATAACACAAGGTAATTTTATGTGGCAAGATGGAATAAAAGATACTAGAGTTGTTTTCGTGCCTAGTACAAATGGTAGATTTATTATTAGTTGGGTACCTCCTAAAAATCTACAAAATCAAGTGATTATAAAAAATGGAATTAAATACCCTGGTAATCAACATATTGGAGCTTTTGGCTGTGACAGTTACGACATTAGCGGTACTGTTGATGGTAAGGGCAGTAAAGGAGCACTTCATGGATTAACAAAGTTTTCAATGGAAGACGCTCCACCAAATCATTTCTTTTTAGAATATATATCAAGGCCACAAACAGCTGAGATATTCTTTGAAGATGTATTAATGGCATTGCATTTTTATGGTATGCCAATACTTGCTGAAAATAACAAACCAAGGTTATTATATTACTTAAAAAGAAGAGGTTACAGAGGTTATTCTATGAATCGTCCTGATAAAATTTGGAATAAGCTTTCTACAACTGAAAAGGAAATAGGTGGAATACCTAACTCAAGTGAAGATATTAAACAGGCACACGCTGCCGCTATAGAAAGTTACATTGAAGAATACGTTGGTCAATTACAAGACGGATATGGAGATATGTATTTTCAACAAACATTAAAAGATTGGAGTGGTTTTAATATAAATAATAGAACCAAGTTTGATGCTACTATTAGTTCTGGCTTAGCAATTATGGCTTGTAATAAAAATAGATATAAACCAAATCCTGATAAAAAATACAAACCTATTAAACTAGGTATAAGTAGATATAATAACTCAGGAACAATTTCAAAAATAATAGAATAAATATATGCAAATTTCATACAACACTAATAGTTCTTTTCCCAGTCAGGTAGTACCAGATGCAGAAAAAGCTACTTTAGAATATGGTCTTGCTGTAGGTAGAGCTATAGAAGGAGAGTGGTTCAGAAACTATAGAGGTGGGGCAATGGGTAGTGGCTATGCCATTAACTATAATAACTATCATAACTTAAGGCTTTACGCAAGAGGCGAACAGTCTGTACAAAAATATAAAGATGAATTAGCAATTAATGGAGATTTGTCTTATTTAAATATAGACTGGAAACCAGTACCTGTTATTGCTAAATTTGTAGATATAGTTGTTAATGGTATGTCAGAAAAGTCTTACGAGTTAAAAGCTTTTGCAGTAGATCCATTTTCAATACAACAAAGAACTAAATACGCTAGAGATTTAATGCGTGATGTTCAAGAAAGAGAATTAGCAGAACAAGTTAATCAAACATTAGGTATAACCATTACGTCACCTCAATTTAAAGAATTAGGACTAGAGTCCGATGAAGAAGTTAAACTACATTTACAACTAGATTATAAGCAGTCTGTAGAAATAGCAGAAGAAGAATTATTAGAAGATGTGCTAAATAGAAATAAATACGATTTAACTAGAAGAAGATTAGCTCAAGATTTGACAGTGTTAGGAATAGGTGCTGTAAAAACTAACTGGAGTAAAGAAAAAGGTATAATAGTAGATTATGTTGATCCTGCTACACTAATATATTCTTACACAGATGATCCTAATTTTGAAGACATATATTACGTAGGAGAAGTTAAAAGCATAAATTTAGCTGATTTAAAAACTCAATTTCCATATCTTTCAGATGAGGAAATGGAACAAATACAAAAATATCCTGGCAATTCAGAATATCTAAGAAACTGGAGTGGTAGAAACGATCAACAAACAGTTCAAGTTATGTATTTTGAATATAAAACTTATTCTGATCAAGTATTTAAAGTTAAAAAAACAGCTACAGGACTGGAAAAAGCTTTAGAAAAACCTGATACTTTTAACCCGCCTGAAAATGATAATTTTGAAGTTGTATCTAGAACTATAGAAACTTTATATAGTGGAGCTAAAATATTAGGTCACCCTCTTATGTTGAAATGGGGATTAGCTGAAAACATGACAAGACCTTTTGCTGATACAACTAGAGTTAAAATGAATTATAACATATGTGCTCCTAGGATGTATAAAGGCCGTATAGAGTCAGTGGTTAGTAGAATTACAGGTTTTGCTGACATGATACAGTTGACTCATTTAAAGATACAACAAGTATTAGCTAGAATGGTACCTGATGGTGTATTCTTAGATATGGATGGTTTAGCTGAGGTTGATTTAGGTAATGGTACAAATTATAATCCAGCTGAAGCTTTAAACATGTATTTTCAAACTGGTAGTATAGTTGGTAGAAGTTTAACTCAAGATGGTGATCCTAACAGAGGTAAAGTTCCAATACAAGAATTACAAACTGGATCTGGTGGTGGTAAAATAAATACGCTAATACAAACTTATCAATATTATTTACAGATGATAAGAGATGTAACAGGTTTAAATGAAGCTAGAGACGGTTCAACTCCTGGTAAAGATACGTTAGTAGGATTACAAAAGTTAGCCGCTAATGCATCTAATACAGCAACTAGACATTTAGTACAAGCGATGTCGTATCTAACTGTTAGAACAGCAGAAAATGTATCATTAAGAATAAGCGACTCATTAGAATTTCCTTTTACAAAGCAAGCTTTAGAGAATAGTATATCAAGATATAATCTAGCTACTTTATCAGAAATAAGCGATTTAAATCTTCATGATTTTGGAATATTTATAGAGCTAGAACCAGACGAAGAGCAACAAGCTCAATTAGAAAAGAATATCCAAATAGCTTTACAATCTGGAGGAATAGATTTAGAAGATGCTATAGATCTTAGAGAGATAAAGAATATTAAGTTAGCAAATCAAATGCTAAAAGAAAGAAGAAGAAGAAAAGCAGAAAGAGATCAAAGAAATCAACAGGCTAATATTCAAGCACAGGCAGAAGCAAACGCTAAAGCTACAGAAGCATCGGCATTAGCAGAGTTACAAAAGCAACAAGGTATAGCAGAAACTACAGTAAATGTTGAAAAAGCTAAATCTCAACTAGATATAAGTGAGATGATGAAAAAAGCTGAAATAGATAAGCAGTTGATGGAACTTAAGTTTAGTTATGATATGCAATTAAAACAAATGGACTTGCAAGAAATAGCTACAAGAGAAAAATTTATTGAAGATAGAAAAGATAAAAGAACAAAACTAGAAGGAACTCAACAAAGTAAAATGATTAGTCAAAGAGCTAATAACTCTGCGTCTATTGACTTTGAAGATCCTTTTAACTCTTTGGTTGATTCAACACAAGGAGTTACACCTAGCATTGGTGGTGAGCAACCAATGTAATTATTAATTATTATATTATATTATGTCAGAAAAACTTAAAGAAGAGAAGGTTGAACCTTTAAAAATTAAAAAACCTTCTTTTAAAAAAATAGAAAACAAAGAATACAAAGTAGATTTAACTAAAAAACCAGAAAATGCCGTTCAAGAGTCAAGCACAACGAAAGTGGATGTGGGCCAACGATCCGCAGATGGCGAGAAAGTGGGAGAAACACACGAAAAACAAACCACTGCCGTTGAGGGTAAAGAAGAAGAAATAAAATCTCCTATTACAGAAATAGTAGAAGAAAAAACTGATGAGCTTGAAAGAGAAGTAAAAGAAGCTAAAAGAGACGAAAAATTATTAGGTAAGCAATTACCTGAAAATATTGAAAAACTAGTTTCATTTATGGAAGAAACTGGTGGAACAGTTGAAGATTATGTTAGATTAAATGCTGATTACAGCAAAGTAGATAATGACACATTGCTACAAGAGTATTACAAGCAAACAAAACCACATTTAGATAGAGAAGAAATAAACTTTTTATTAGAAGATAAATTTTCTTTTGACGAAGATGTGGATGATGAAAAAGAAATTAAATTAAAGCGGTTAGCCGCTAAAGAAGAAATTGCTAAAGCCAAAAACTTTTTGGAAGAAACAAAGAGTAAATATTACGACGAAATCAAGTTGAGACCCGGCGTAACTCAAGAACAACAAAAAGCTATGGACTTTTTCAATAGATACAACAAAGAACAAAAAGTAGCTGAAGAGCGACATGATAGATTTGTAGAGCAGACAAATAAAATATTTTCTGATGAATTCAAAGGTTTTGAATTTAATCTTGCAGAAAAGAAGTTTCATTATAATGTTCAAAACACATCTAATGTTGTTGAAAAACAGTCAAACTTAAACACTTTTGTTAAGAAGTTCTTAAACAATGAGGGTGAAGTTGTTGATGCTGTAGGTTATCACAAAGCTATGTACGCCGCTGATAACGCAGATACTATTGCTAATCATTTTTATGAGCAAGGCAAAGCCGATGCTTTAAAAGATGTTATGGCTAAATCTAAAAATATAACAAATGAACCTAGGCCACAAGCTGGAGGTGATGTGTTTGTTAATGGTTTAAAAGTAAGAGCAATTAGTGGTGCAGATAGTTCTAAGTTGAAATTTAAAGTAAAAAATAAAAACAACAACTAAAAACATAAAACATGAGTTTTAACATAGGTGGGTCTTTTCCCGCATCAATCGTACCTATGCCAAGCAAAGTTACTGTACAAGACAATTATATTGACTTTCAGGAAGCTGGTTTTGCACAATGGTCACAACAATATCTACCTGAGCTTTATGAAGCTGAGATAGAAAGATACGGAAACCGAACAATCGGAGGTTTCTTGAGAATGGTAGGCGCTGAAATGCCTATGACATCTGATCAAGTAATTTGGTCTGAACAAAATAGACTACACATTGCTTATGACACTGTTCAATTAGCAAATGGTGGTGGTGGTTTTCCTGAAGTTACAGCAACTATTACTAAAGGTGCTAGTAACCCTACTACTTCTGGTATTAGAGTTGGTGCTACAATTTTAGTTTCTGATAACGCTACTGGTTTAGTTACTACTAAATTATTAGTAACTGCTTTAGCTAACAACGGATATACATTAACATGTCACGCATATGAAGGAGGAGCTTTACCAGGTGCTTTAGTAACTGGTGCTGGTTCTAACAGTTTATTTGTTTATGGTTCTATGTTTCCAAAAGGAAGTCAAGGAATGGAAGGAGCTCTTGAGCCACAGTTAACTACTTTTAAAAATTCTCCAATTATCATGAAAGATAATTATGAGATAAGTGGTTCTGATGCTGCTCAAATTGGCTGGATCGAAGTTGCTACTGAAGACGGAACTTCTGGATACTTATGGTATTTAAAAGCTGAATCTGAAACTAGATTAAGGTTTCAAGATTATCTAGAAATGGCAATGGTAGAATCTGTACCTAATGACAATGCTGCTACTTTTGGAACTAATTTTGGTCCTACTGGAGCAAATGGTTCTGCTATATATGGAAGTACTGGTTTATTTTCTGCTATAGAAACTAATGGAAATGTATACTCTGGTTTTGCTGGAGCTGCTGCTCCTGGTTCTGGTGCTTTAGGTGATTTTGATGAAATACTTAAAAACTTAGACAAGCAAGGTGCTATTGAAGAAAACATGCTTTTCTTATCTAGAGCTACTGCTCTTGATTTTGACGATATGTTAGCTGCTACTAACGGTGGATTTGCTTCTACTCAAGCTGCTTCTTATGGTTTATTCGAGAATGATGGCGACATGGCATTAAACTTTGGATTTTCTGGATTCAGAAGAGGTTCTTATGACTTCTATAAAACTGACTGGAAATATCTAAATGATGCTACTACTAGAGGTCTTGATAATGAGATTGATGGTGTAATGGTACCGGCTGGTACTACTACAGTATACGATCAAATGCTAGGATCTAATATCAGACGTCCTTTCTTACACGTAAGATATAGAGCTTCTGAAACTGAAGATCGTAGAATGAAGTCTTGGATCACTGGATCTGTTGGTGGTGCTTTCACTTCTGATTTAGATACAATGAGAGTAAACTTCTTATCTGAAAGATGTTTAGTTACTCAAGCTGCTAACAATTTCGTATTGTTTAAAGGAGCTTAAATAGTATATAATGTGGGGAGCAATCCCCACTTTATTAATCTTTAAATAATAAAAATTATGGCAAGTAGAATTAAATTTCCTTACAATGGAACTACAACAGCTGTTAGCCCTGACAACGCAAATACGACTTTGTCGTTAAACGTAGATGGTGCTTATGCTGTTACCCAAGATAGTGGAAATCTTTTCGTTCATTACGAAGATACAATGGGAGGTGGCAAATCACTAAAAGTGGAGCTAGATTACGTTGGATCAAAAGCTATCATCGCAGATGCAGCAAGACTAATGAATCTTATAAAAACAGTTCAACAACAACCTGGTAGTTGTCCTATATTTAAACTAACTGACGACGTCCCTGGTGTATCTACACCTGCAAACTTTAGACTAGAAAAGCAAACGCCTTTCACAGCTCTTAGAGGAGACGCGGTATAAAACAATTATTATGGGTTATATATTAGTACCAATAGACAAAGATCAACCATTAGCTACTTCAGCTCTTAAAAATGTTGCTAACGCTACTGGCGGTGGCACGGTTACTGGAACTGGAGCGTCAGCTGCTCAAGATTTAACTGCTGTTACAGGAGTTGGATCAGGTGGAAAAGTAACAGTTGCAAAAGGTGGTGATGCTACTATAGCAACTGCTACTATAACAGTTACTGTAGCAGGTGATAACTACTCTATAGGAGATGTTGTTTCAATACCAGCTATTACAGGTGGTACCGCAACAAAAACTGATGCGGTAGCATTTTACACTATAGTTGATGGAGACTTAATTGGAGATTCAACTGATCAAACAATACCAGTTGGTGATGTGTTATTTGCACAGCCAAATGATGACGATGAAGTTGATTTAATTACAAGAAACTGGAATACTGGAACTAACGGTGGCGCTAACGCAGATGTCACTAGTTACACTATTAAAGTTACTGGTGGTGCAGCTATATCTGACGAGGGTGATTTAGCTTATGACGCTGATGGCGCATTAGTTAAAGAAGCTCAAGGGCATTTAGTGCCTGAGATAGTTTGGAACTCTGCTGTTGTAGACAGCGGTAATTCTGGACTTAGCGTTACTTATACTGACTAAAAAAATAAAGATCCCGTTTCGGCGGGGTCTTTTTATTTATTATATTATATTATATTATGGAAACAAAAGAAAAGAAAAAGACTGCGCCAAAGGCTGCAGCAAAACCTGAAGTAAAAAAAGATCTTTGGGAATATAAAGATAGAAATTATTACTTAATGGGTAATAAAACGCCTTTAACATATACGTTACCTAGTAGGCACTCTCGTAGATTTAGTTTGGTTTGGTTTGATCCAGAGCTAGGTTATGAAAGAGAAATGAGATATGCTACTAATCAAAAATCTTGTTTTGTAGATGAACAACAAGGTCCTTGCACTTTAAAACATGTAGTTTTTGAAAAAGGTATGTTAACGGTCCCAAAACAACAAAGAAATTTGCAAGAGTTTTTAAATAAACATCCTCACAAAGGTATTATTTTTCAAGAATTTGATCCTGTTTTAGAAGCTGTTGATGAGTTAGAATATATAGAATACGAAATGACAGCCTTAAACTTAGCTTATGAAATGGATATAGATAAATCAGAAGCTATATTAAGAACAGAAATAGGTTCAGAAGTAAATAAATTAAGTTCTAAAGAGCTTAAGAGAGATATACTTTTATTTGCTAAAAGAAATCCAGTATTACTTATTTCATTAGCAGAAGATGAAAATGTAGAACTTAGAAACTTTGCTATTGTAGCTAGAGAACAAGGAATTATTACTCTAGATGGTGATCAAAGAACATTTAAATGGGCGGCGAATGGTCGTAAATTAATGACTACCCCATTTGATGAAAGTCCTTATTCAGCTATGGCTGCTTGGTTTAAAACCGATGAAGGACTTGAAGTTTATAACTCTATACAGAAAAAACTTAAATAACAAGTGATTATAATAAAGGTGGTTTAATCGCCACCTTTTTTTAAAAATATTAATATGGCAATAAACGTAAATACGGTATATACAACAGTACTTAGCATATTGAATAAAGAGCAACGTGGTTATTTAACTCCAGATGAGTTTAATAAAGTTGCTACACAAGTTCAATTAGAAATATTTGAAAAGTTTTTTGAAGACTACAACCAATATTTACGTATGCCAAAAACAGATGTTGATTATGCTTCACGTATGGATCACATATATGAAGAGTTTCAATTATTTATAGAAAGCAACTCAGCTTCAGCTGTAAATGGAAATATATATAATCAACCAATAGAAGGTACACCTGCTAATGCTAATCCTGTTCATAGACTAGGCTCTATAAACTATAATTTAGGCAAAGGTGCTCCTCAAATAGAATTAGTAGGTAGAAGCGAATATACACAGCAAACTCTATCACCGCTGACTTTACCTACTTCTAATTTTCCAATAGGTATATATACTAATAATAAGATAACGGTTTATCCTCCTTCTACAGGAACACCAGCTGTAACTGATGTAACTTTTAATTATATTAGAAAACCAAAAGATGTTGTTTGGGCTTTTAGTATAGGTACAGCAGGTCAATATGTATATGAACCAACTACTACGGGAACTGGTGTTATTCCTAGTACTGGATCTGTAAATTTTGAGATAGATGAAACTCAACAAACTGAAGTTATTCTTGAAATATTAAAATACTCTGGTGTTATAATAAGAGATCCACAAGTTATTCAAGCCGCAACAAGAGAGTTAGCGGAAGAAGAAGTAAATACAAAAAGATAATAAAACATGGGACTAATAAAACAAACAGCTTCACAATATTATGATGGTCAAGTAAATTATACTCCGGCAGCTGCTAATAATACAAATGTTTTAACATGGCCTAATACAATGACTCCTTTAATATGGGATGCTACAGCCACTCAAACATCTATAGATAATTATAAAGTATTTGTAGATAATGTTGAACAAACTATAGAAACATCACCTTATTTTTTAACAAGAAGTTTATCTACAACTATTGTTAACGGAGTATCAACTCAACAATTAACACTTACTTCAACTCCTGAAGTTACAGCAATTAACCAAACAGTTACAGGTGCTGGTTATCAAATTGGTAGTATTTCACAAACAACTGGAGGTAGTGGAACTGGATTAAGTATATTAATAAATAATACTAACGGTAATGGAACTATATATGAAGCAGGTTCTGGTTATACAAATGGAAATGTAGTAACACTAACAAGTGGTAACGGTGGTGCTAAAGTTGCTGTTACTGTTACTCAGACAGCTATACCAGCTGGATCAGATATAACAATTAAGCTTAATAATCCTTCTTTATGGGACAATTATAAAAGCTATCAGTATACTAGCTTAATAGACATCGTAAATAACTTTATGGTTGCTTATGTAGGTACTGACAAAATAGTTCCTAGAGTTAAAAGATCTGATGTTATATTCCATGCTAAGCGAGGATTACAAGAGTTTAGCTACGATACTTTAAGAAGTGTTAAATCTCAAGAGTTAACAATACCACCAAGCTTATCTTTAGTCTTACCTCAAGATTATGTAAATTACGTTCAACTTTCTTATATAGACGATGCTGGTATAAAACATATTATATATCCGACCCGTTTGACTAGTAACCCTCAACAAGTACCTTTACAAGATGACCAAGGTATTCCTACTCAAGATATATATGGTAATAATATACAAGCTGTTCAATCACTTACTAACAGCAGATGGAGAGCTGAAGATCAAGATTTATTAAATGGACAATTTAATTTAGATGCTCAGTCAAATCCTGGTGTTTATAATTGGGCTTGGTGGAAAATGGCTTATGGCCAAAGATATGGATTAAATCCAGAAACAACACAAACTAATGGATGGTTTACTATTGATGAAAGAAGAGGTGTGTTTGCTTTTAGTAGCAACTTAGCTAATAAGCTTATAATATTAGAATACATATCTGATGGTTTAGCGTATGATGAAGATACCAAAATACCTAAATTAGCTGAAGAAGCTTTATATATGTATATATTATATAATATAATAGCGGTAAGATCTAACTTTCCAGAGTACGTAGTTCAAAGATATAAAAGAGAAAAAAGTGCTAAACTAAGAAATGCTAAAATAAGATTAAGCAACATAAAATTAGAAGAATTTACTCAAGTTATGCGAGGCAAATCTAAATGGATTAAATTTTAAATATGGCTGAATTAAAAAATACTTTTACTAAGTCTAAAATGAATAAAGACTTAGACGATAGAATAGTACCTGCCGGAGAATATAGAGATGCGCAAAACGTAAATATAAATAAATCTGAAGGAGCTGATGTTGGCGCTTTAGAAAATGTAAGAGGCAACTCTTTATTAACTAATTTTAATATATCTAATGGAGATTTAGATCAATTAAATATAGAAGCAATAGGTCTTCACACTGATGACGAGACCCAAAGAATATTTGTTTTTGCAACTAACTACACAGATACTACTCCAACTAGATTAGGAATGCACGCTGCTGCTGCTAAATCTACATGCTATATAGCAATGCGAGATTTAAATAGTGGAACTGATAGTATATTAGCAAATGGAAGTTTTTTAAATTTTTCTAAAACTCACAGAATAGATGGTATTAACGTTTTACAAGGTTTTTTATATTTTACAGATAATAGAAATCAACCTAGAAAATTAAATATAAAAACAGCTGTTGAGAACCCTAATTATTATAGCTGTGAAGAAACAGTAAGTATATTAAAAATAAATCCTTGGAAAACTATGAGATTTTATAACATTAATAATAATGTTGTAGAGTCTACAATGAGAAATGTTAGTAATGAATTTTTACCTTTTTACCTAGAAGGATTATGTAATACTGCTAGCGGTGATTTGACAGTTAGTAAAAACAATACTGAAATAACTCTTGATATTAACGTACCGAGTAACTGG
>Ga0181400_1000132_pt1 | contig 28994 bp, 41 predicted proteins | sample 23SPOviralmetaG_FD_130129 | JGI IMG/M metagenome (GOLD analysis project Ga0181400, IMG submission 130129) | Marine viral communities from the oligotrophic San Pedro Time Series (SPOT) site, San Pedro Channel, CA, USA - 23 SPOT_SRF_2011-06-22 | ecosystem: Environmental > Aquatic > Marine > Strait...
AAACCACCGAGTGTTGCAGATTGTTTTCTAAAAGCCGCAAAAGTATCAGTTTCAAAATTACCAGTCATACCGTGTGCAACATCAGAAGATTTAAAAGTCATGATGTTAAGGTCATTACCACCTTGTTGCATAGTGATTCCACCTTGAGTTACATCAACACTATCTTCGTTCAAGCCTATTTGACCACTACCTGTAACACGAAGCCCCTCAGCGGTATTAGTTTTAAGTAGTACTGCTCTATTATTATGGGCTGATATAATAAAGTCTGCTAAAGAGCCTGTACCTGAAACAATTTCAGCATTTAAATCTGTATTATTTCTATCATAAAATTCAATTTTACTAACAGCATCATCTTCTGAGGTACTGTTAGAGTCAGATATTCTAATAATAGGTGCTGTTCCTTCAACGTGTAAAGTTGTTTGGGGACTTGCAGTTCCAATTGCAACTCTATCATTACCGCCATCAACAACAAACATATTAGCGTTACCATTAGATTCTACTCGGAAGTCTAGGTCATTACTTGATTCGTTTATAATGACACCAGTATTATCAAATTGTAACATATTAAGTGATGAGCCACCTACCATATTATTAAATACTGTTTTAGCATCTTCAGTGCCATCACTTGCATCAAGAATAATTGATTGCATTTGACCATAAATAACATCTTGCGAGTTATCATTTCTACCTAAAAATTTCATGATACCAATAGAATCATTATCAGCAGGACTAGATGAACTTCTATAAAGATATAACTCAGGGCCATCTCCGTCTCCTGCGTGACTATCTTCAATATACATAGTTGTTCCAGCGTTTGAGCTTAAAACGTGTAAAGTTCCAGTCAAAGAACTTGTACCTATTCCTACTTTATCATTACCACCATCAACGAAAAGCATATTGGCATTACCATTAGATTCAACACGGAAATCTAAATCAGCACTGGCTTCATTGAATACGATAGCACCAGTTGTAGCTGATATGCCACCATCTTTGATAGTAAGACCATCAATACTTACACCATTGGCTGAAGTGTTCTCACTAATAGTATCTACTTTAATTGTACTTGTCATATTTTTTTATCCTAATTTAATAGTTTTATATCATGTTTTTTTAATATTGCATCTGCTTTATCTTCACCCAAAGTCTCTTTAGCCATCTCGTATACTGCTTCTGCTAACCGTTGATGCTTCTCATACTGTTGCCAAATAGCTCCATTATGTAGTCGTTGCATACCAGTAACATTAATAAAGTGATTTGGTGTGCCATTTTCTTCTCTACCTACTAATTGTAACTCAGCTAATTTCTCATGATTGTAAGAAATAAACTTATCAAACTTAGACTTAATTACTCCTCGACCATGAGTTATATCAAAAGTCCTTGCAAGTTGGGCGTCATCATATTCATCAAAAGTAGTAGAAGAACTGTCAGCGTGAAAGTCACCTTCAGCATCAAAGAAAAACCTAGCTGTGTTTCTATTTTGAATACAAAATAAATTACCATTTGAACCTACGTCTGCATCACCAGTGCTTCCATCTGAACCTGCAGCAGCAAACTCTATTACAGCGTGCCCACTTGTTGCTTTGCCTGTATTAAAATTTGTTCCTCCAACAGTACCTATAACTTTAAAAGCCTCTGAACCTGCAGCCTCAGTATAAGACTGAATAATAAGTCCACCATTAGCAGCAGATTCTTTTGTAAATTTGCACCATGTATCAGTTTCAGCCGAATCGGTTACACCGTGTGCAATATCAGAAGATTTAAAACTTAAGATGGTAGTATCATTAGCACCTTGTTGGATACAAAGACCACCAGCACTAACATCAGGAGCAGTTTCTCCTTTAGTAGAATTTTTACCATCAGCTTTTAAAATTAGTCCATCTGCACCACCATTGAAAAAAACTGTGTTACCACTTGAATTATACATTTCAATAACGTCACTTGCTGTATTATCTCTCAAAACTAGTCCTGGGTCAGCACCTTGAATTTCTAAAATTTTATCAAGTCCTGCACTAGTCCCAGGGGTTGAAGTACCTATACCTACAAAATTATTACCACCATTAACAAAAAAACAATTAGCGTCACCATTAGATTCTACTCGGAAGTCTATGTCAGCAGAGCCTTCATTAAAGACAACGTGGTCACCATCAAACTCTAAATAATTTACATTATTACCGCCACGAAAACCTGAAAATACCATTTGTACATCTTCATCACCATTGGAAGCATCTCTTATGTTTGCTGACATAGAGAAGAATGATGTTGTATTACCAGCATCATCATCTGCGTTAAAATGAATTTCACCGATAACATCTCCATCTGCGGGAGAGCCTGAATCTCTGTTTAGTCTTAAAATTGGACCAGAATTAGCATCAGCATCAGTTGATATTAATGTAAGCGTGTCGGTGTTATCAGCAGTTGTGATTGTAGATGCTAACGTTGCAGCTATGCCACCATCTTTTAAGGTTACCCCATCAATGGCTACACCATTGGCACTGGTTTTTTCACTTATAGTATCTACTCTTATTTCACTCATAGTTTATCCTTAACAATGCAACGTACATGGCACGGTATAACTACCATCACTATACGTTTCAATTTTTACATTTGAATTTACTTTAGCAACTGTCTTGCTTCTAATAATATCATCATCTTGTTTTTTAGCTGTGCCATCACCATTTGATACAAGTAAATCTCCAGCAGCTACAGTTATATCTTTGTGTACTCTAATAATGTATGTACCAACTTGTGCTATTTCCATATCATTGACATCAGCAACATTGTCATTACCCCAACAATGAAATACACCATAAACTCTAGTGCTATCTGCTAAGTCTGAAACTTTAGAATGAACGTGTTTTACATCATTTTCTTTAGCATACACACCTGTATATTCAGTACCATAATGTGTAAATGTTACAGCATCACCAACTGACTTGCCATCAGGTAAAGCTATTTCTTCTTTAATAGTATGTGCTTCAGTTTTTACATCACCGACATTTTTATCACCATCGATAACTGCTTGATCTTCTGCGGTATATTTAACTTCAGCAACATCTGCTACTGCTTGATACCAATTAATCATACTATCTAGTGATTCCATAATAGTACCAACTAATATACTTGGTTTAGAGTTGTCTGCTAATCTTGACCAGTGACTACCAGTAAAGGCGTTATAAGAAACAGTGCTACCACTAGTTGAAATAGTTCCTTCAGTTGTTCCAGCTTGAACAATTCTAATAATCTCACCATCATCCGCTAGTCTATTAGCTATTACACAAGGCCCACCACTTCTAACAAAAACACCTGTACCCCCTGCTTCAAGACTGATACCTGCATTAGTTGTATCAACAGTAGCTCTACCTATACTTATATTACCATCACTATGAATTCTCATTTGTTCAGAACTAGCAGTAGTAAATGCAAGATAATTATCATTATGGTCATAAACAAGTCTACCTGAAGCTGTTGCATTAAGGTCAGAAAAATATAATCCACCAGCTTTATCATTTGGTGTTGATATTGTAATACCTGCGTGGTCGTCATTTTCAACTACTAAATCATCATTGTTGCTATCAATAGCTGTATCACCACTATCGCCTGATTTTATATGTAATGTTCCCATTGGTGCGTTTGCAGATTCACCAATACCAACTTTATTATTACCACCATCAACAAAGAACATATGAGTATTACCATTAGATTCTACTCGGAAGTCTATGTCTTGTGAGTCATCATTAAAGACAGTTTCTGCAGTAGCAGAACCCATCCATATTCTACTTCTAGCAGTTCCACCTAGCATTATTGACATCAACATAGCACCATCTTCAGTGCCATCAGAAGCATCGTCAACAAAACTAAAAATATTAGCAGCAGTAAAATCTTGTGAGTTATCGTTTCTAGCATCAAATCTTATAAGACCAGCTTGATCTCCGTCTGCTGGTGAACTTGAATTTCTGTATAATCTTAAATTTGGACCTATGTTTGCATCAGCATCTGTTGATATTAAAGAAAGTGTGTCCGTGTTATCAGCAGTAGTGATTGTAGTGCCGTCATTAATAGTAAGAGTAGTTGCCGTAATAGTAGCCATAGTGTTACCACCAGCTTCTATTACTAATGTATCATCGGTATTAGCCGAGATGGATGTATCCAAATCGTCATCAAAGTCGATCTTATTATTTACACCGTCTATTTGTACACCAGCCATTATAAAACCACCACTACCCCTTCGATTGTTACTACAGCACCAAATACTATTGGTCCAGCCAATACTGCATTAGTTACTATTTGATTTGTATCTATTTGGGAATCATGTTCAGGTATAGTTTCTCCTGCTGGAGCATCACCTATATACAGTATTCCGCCTACTCTTTCACTACTTGCCATATTATCTCCTATTATGTGCTAATTGCATCTACTATACTTATCCAACAATCAAAACCGTTTGCAGTGCCACTTTGTGCTTTTACTACATCACCATTTTGTATAACAACTTTTGAAGCTCCTTGAATCAATTCTATTGATGAAGCAGGTGGTACTGATACCCCTTTAACTAAATAACGGGCAGTATCACTATCTCCTGCATCCGTAATGAGTACGTCAAGAGTATCTGTAGTTGTTAAAATGTTGGCAAATCTAAGACCTACTATTGCGTCATCACTATTAGATGTATAGATAGTAGTAGCAGAGTTTGTTATCCTCTTACCATTACTTTCAAAATCCTGTGCCATTGTTTGTTTTCTCCTTATTAATTAAAAAATGTAAATAAAACAATCCTTTATTATATTATACATCTGTGTGCGTTTTTGTCAATACTTTTATTATAATGCTATCGCCATTGCTACTGCAAATCCTGCTGATGCTTTTGTATCTGCATATGCTTTGACTGATTGTTGTGTTGGTACTAGTGTAGCTGAATTTGTACTCATATCATCTTCATCTACAAATGCTGTAACTGTTATGGTTCCGTCAGCTAGACTGCCAAAATTAACTGTACCAGTAGTTGTAATATCAGATGAGCCATTATTAATTGTACCAAATCCAGAAGTAATAGATCCACTATTTAAGGCACCAGTTGTTACAATACTAGAGCTACCTGCTATAGCACTATAAATAGAACCAATAGCTGTACCTCCTATAGTTATCGCATCAGCCTCAAGAGTACCATCAAAGTCTCCATCAACTGCATCAATGTTACCTTTAAATATAGTAGCAGAAACTGTACCTGTACTTGGATTATATGCAAAGTCACCATCTGATTCTAGGCCAACATTACCTGTAGCAGAAGCATCTTCAATAAAAGGTATAAGATTCTCCTCATTAGTACTTTCATTATCTGCAACAGTAACATGCGTTGCATTAGTAGCTGTACCTGTAGTGTCTTGGTTAAGTGTGCCAATTACAAAGTCTAAAGTATTGTCACTGTCATCATAAGTAACAGCAATACCAGTTTCGGTATTACTTGTTACCATAGCTCCTACAGTATCAGAAATAGTTTCAGCTAGTGTAACTCCACCAATAGTAATTGCATCGGCTTCTAATGTTCCATCTATATCTGCATCACCACTAATATCTAATGTAGCTGCATCAAGCTCACCACTAATAGTAATATTTCTACCACCAGTTATGTCTTTGTTTGCATCTGTTATAATAGCTTTACTTGCTATTACTGTTCCGTTAGTAATTCCATCTATAAGATTAATGTCGGCAGCACTTGCTGTAACGCCATCAAGAATATTAAGTTCTGCTGCAGTACTTGTAACACCATCTAAAATATTTAACTCTGCTGCAGTTGAGGTAACACCATCAAGTATGTTTAGTTCGGCTGCAGTACTTGTAACTGCTGTGCCATTTATAGAAAGGGCATCAGTTTCTAAAGTACCGTCAACATCTACATCACCACTTACATCTAAAGAACCTGCATCTAATTCACCAGTAAGTGTAATATTTCTAAATGATCCAATATCTTTATTAGAATCTACAACAACTGCTTTAGAAACAGCTACTGTTCCTGCGGTTATACCATCAATTGTTTCTAGTTCTGCTTCACTAATATCTGCAGAACCTATAACAAAACTAGTACCAGTAATTGCTGTACCTGTTATGGCAGCTGCACTTGCACCACCAATAACTGCACCATCAATAGTACCACCATTAATATCTGCTGTATCTGCTACAAGGCTATCTATATTAGCTGTGCCATCAATAAATAAATCTTGCCATTCTTTAGACGAACTGCCTAAGTCATAGGTATCATCATCATCGGGTATAATATTTGAATCAACTTCACCACCAAACACAATGTTATCTGTATCTGCATCTCCAAGAGTTAAAGTGCCACCATTAAATGTAGTAGTACCAGTAACAGTTAAGTTACCCCCAACTCCTAGATTACCTGATACATCTACTGCACCATTAATATCTACTGTAGTAGCTGCTATTTGTATTTCTGTATCTGCTACTAAGTCTAGTTGACCATCTGCAGATGAATGAATATATATTGCAGTATCTCTAAACTGTAATTTTTCTGTAGTTGATAATAGTATATCATCAGAGAACTGGAAGTAGTCTTCATCTTCCATCCATGTTAATACACCATCATTACTATTTGCATTAAATGTAATTGCTATATCTGTATCTGCATTAGTACCAAATACTAACGCATTACTAAATAGATTAGATATAGGACCACCATCTCCAGCAGTACTGCCGTCATGGGTGTGACCTGTTGATACATTAAATGTTGCTAATATCGCATTAAACTCATCATTAGTGTGTGCTGCGGTAATAGTATCGCCATCACTGTATGAGCTTTGTCTAGCTGAATATACTGCCATTATCTTCTTCCTCCTGGGACAAATTCTAATTCAAAACCTTTTAAACTTATTGGTGGATTTGTGCTATCGTCTGTAACTTTTAAAGCAACTGTAAATCCTGAACCCACAACATGTTGCCTTACTAATGGTATACCTGACTGTCCATGTACAGATGTTCCATAAACTCCTGACCCATATAAAGCAGGAACATTTCCTGTTGTTATTGGAACAGATGCGGGTTGTGGTGTAGTACTTGCATCAAAATCATACCTAACTTGTAAATTAGCATCTACTGCACCTTCGTTAGTATAGTTAACGATAACTCTTTGCATATTTTTTCTTATGCCTGGATCTCCCATAGTTAAATCAGGAGATCTATATCTGCCTGGTATAGCAGCTGTTGTTCCTGATCTAGTAAACTCATTTCCTGATTCTTGTAAGTAAACATAGCCATCATATCCACCACTAACAATAGTTTCTGTATTACTTATAAAATCAGAATCAGTAGAAGATACCTTTAGTCCATTAATATCAGAATACTCATATCCAAGTTGACCTGTATTTGGATTTGTTTTAATTACACCAATAATACCTTTTGATCCAGATTCTGCACCAGTTGTTACTGGATAAAATAATCTGTATTGGGATTTATTTCTAATCACTAATGATGTAATATTGTCTAAAGTTACATCATCAATACGTTGTTGTATTTGTTTAGATATAGTACCTAACTCTACATCACCAATTCTTTCTGTACCTGCAATAGTTCTTAAACCATCTGGTGCTAGATAAATAATATCTCCACCAAGTTCTTGTATTGAACCACCATCAACACATCCTATTTTTCTTGTAACAGGAGTTATAGCAAAATCACTTAATGATGTTCCTACTAACTTAAATATTTTATCTTGCCCAAATATAAACAGTGCGTCTCTAAATACTTTTATGCCTTTTATTTCTGTGTCTACTTTAATTGCACCGCCACCATTACTTGAAGTAAAGTCATTAGTTTGAAATGGACCCATAAAACTAAGTTGTTGTTTATTATTAGCATCACCTGCAAAAAATATATGATTTTTAAATATTTCTACAAATTTAAAATTAGCAGTTCCTGTAGCATTTATAACAGATGCAGAAAATGCAGATGTTAATAGCTGTGGACTAGATGTTCCTGTACACATAACTATTCTATCAGTACCATCAAAATTAAATTTTCTAAATGTATAGTTACCTGTTGGCGTTCCTAATCCTGTTATAGTAGATGTCCAACTTCCTGATCCAGTTGCTACTCTTTGTATACTGCCACCTCTAGCTGCTAATACTACACTACCAAATATAGCTGACATTACAACTCTTTCACTTGATGAAGAAACTTGCGGTACTATATTAGAGTTCCATTTAGTTGTGCCTAATATTTTTTTATATCCGCCTTTAACGTCTGGTTCAAAATTTTGTAGTACCTTTGTTTCTCCTGGTTGATATGAAAATGAGTCTTTATTTAAAACAAGGCCGCCACCACAACCAAATACAAAAGGTGATATCTGTGAAGTATCAGCCACTAATAGCTCCTCTGTTTCTACCTAAGTTAACTCTCTTATCTAACATTTCAGTTGGAGAATTAATTAATTCTATTCTCATTCTTTTAATTCCTGCTAAATAATCTGCTGCAGCAAATTGTGTAAACTGAGGATCAGATCTTAATTGATAAATATAGTATTTAGCTCTTGCTACAACTACATCATGAAATCTAGCTGGTATGTCAGGTGTATCTGTTGATCCAGATAAATCAGAATGTGTTTTCCAATACTCATAGTTTATTGTATAGCCGTCTGAATCTGGCACTCTATATAGTCCAAATTTTCCATCCTGTGATCTATACACATAATCAGGAACACCATAGTGATCACTACTATTTGTTTTTGCAGTAGTTAAAAATCTTCTTCTATAATCATCATATGTTATATATGTTAATTTTTTTGGAGTAAGGTTTTTAGAAACTTTAGCAAAGTCAACATCTAAATTATTAGAATCATCATTATCTAATGTAAGATATGATGTAGATGCTGTTGCTGTAAATGTAGTATCTAATATATTACCATCTCCAAAATTAGATACAGTTAAAGTTGTATTTAAATTTTGTGTGCCTGCAGCAGATGTGCCTACCTGTACTTTTAAACTAGATCCTCCTGAAGAACTATCTATTACTCTAACTTGCACTCTGTATTCTTTATTTTTTATTGTAGACAAAGTTGCATATGCTGCTGCTGCATTTAATCTTAATCTACCATTACCACCAGAATTATAAGCGGGGCTTCCTGATGATGTTGTCCAACCAGTTATGTTGCTATCAAATGTAGGATTGCTAACTAATTCAGTAGGCACTAAATAAAATGAATCATAATCTACTGTTCTATAATCTGTAGGCAGTGTATATTCTTTTTGACCTGCATATGTTACTTGTGTTGTATCACTATGTAACCAAGGCCATTCCATTTCTGAGGAGTAAACATCTCGTAAAGATTTATTAACAACATCTTTAGTAGTTGTTTGTATACCACTACTGCTTGCAAAATTAGATGAAGTAAGTTGAACCTCATTAAGTTCTGCTAATACTGTATTTGTAAGCTGTAGGTAATTCATTATTTACTCTCTAATAACTTTAATATTTTATTTATTTTTTTATCTTGTTCATCTAATCTTAAATTAATAATATCTTCTTTATTAATTTTTTTAGGACTGTTATCATACATAGGAGTAAGTTTCTGTCCTGTAGACGCTGTTGTAGTTTTTCTTAAATCTATTGTACTCATAAATTCCTTTATAAAAGAAGGGAGCCATAAGGCTCCCCTCTAATTAACAATTAAGCATTGTTTGCTGTTTCGTAAATGCCAGATACATCACACATAAGTGCGAATACTCTAACTTTACCTGCAGAAGAATCTGCACCTGCGACTAGTAAGTCGATAGTGTCAGCACTTGCAATAATTGGTCTTGCAGTAGCTGTTAGTACAGAGTATCCTGTTGCGTTAGCATCTCCGTCAACAAATACATCAACGTCTCCACCAGTAATACCAAAGTCCATAGTTGCACTACTAGATAGTGCAGTAAGAACTTCAATACCAGCATGTAGAACTAAAGTTTCAGCAGGAACATCGAGTACTTGTAGTACGTCTCCGTTTGTTGTTCCAGCAGAACTATTAATTTTTGATATATCAATTGTATTTTCCACTAGGTAAGGGGTTCTTACACCAGGGTTTTTTCTTGAAGGTGTACTAGTTGAACTAGAATTACCTGTTACATCGTAAGTAGCCATGATATTATTCCTTTCCTATTTTAATCAATTAATAAATATTCAGCAACAAGACCTTCCGATCTTAGTACTTTTCTACCAAACACATGCAAACCTCTAACAACGTCTGCAAAAGAGTCTTGGTCTCTCACTACTTCCATTTTTGCAATGTGATTAGCAGTTGCAGTAGAAGACATGTGACCAGACATGCATAAGAAAACGTTAGATGTACTAGCTGTAGCAAAATTATTAGTCATGTATAAATCCATGTTATTAATTTTACCACTGTATACTTTACCATTTCTTAATGGTGTAGCACTGCCAGTAGTATCTGCCATTAGTTTGTTGTTTGCTTTTCCTAGTTGCTCATAGAACTCAGGTCCAGCTACGAAGAATCTATTTTCTTCTGGAACATCTAATGCGTTTAGTTGTTTAGCGTGTTTAGCTAAGATGTTGATTGGATCAACTTCAGGGCTAGATGCTAAAGTCGTACCTTCTGCGTACGTTCCAACATCAGCATTACCTGATCCATCAGAACCATTTGTAGTTCCAGCACCTGCTATCATTGCTGCTAAGACATTTTTGTCATAAGCATTTTTTAAAGCATATGCACCAGAAGAAGTTGCAACAGACTCAAAATTTACATGAGAGTGTCTTTCTTCAATGTCATCTACTTTAAAAGCAAAAGCATTTGCTTGGTCAACAATTAATTGTAATTGATCATCAGCTAAGTTTTGTGTGTTGATTAACTGTCCACGAGTGTACGCAGCTACAGTTACCGTAGGTTCTTTGATAATATTTACCGTATCGCCATAAGCCTCAATTTCTCCAGCGTAGTCGGTGTTTGTAATGTCTTCAACAACCGAAGCAGTTCTGAAAAACTTTTGAACCTTTTGACTATAAATTGCAGGTATGAAATTATCATTAGGTAGGTTATTATACCCACTTGATCTTGATATTGCCATATTATTCTCCTTATAGCGTTAAGTTAAGTTTTTAGTTTATGCTTTTATACGACCTTCTCTTCGAGCTAACATAATGTCTTTTTCATGTTTTTCAAATTGACCAGGTTTTAACTTGCTAATTTCTTCAACACTCCAAATTTTCTTTTCTGTTACGCTTATTTGATTACCTTTTTTAGTACTGGTTACTGCCTTTGCTGCTTCTTTTTTTACATCTTTAGTTACAGATTTTTCTTTTTTATTAGTAATACCTGCATCCATTTTGTAAAGATCTATAGCTCTTGCACATAAATCAGCGTTGTCTGGATTATCATACAACCATCCTTGAATTGTTGGATCTTGTCTTTGAGCCCATTCATGAAATTCATCTTGAGCTCTAATTTCAACAAAATCAGGATGTCTTTTTAGTAATTCAACTTCAGCTTTTTCTTTAGCAATCTCTGTTTGTTGTGATTGCAAAAACTGATATTTTTCTTCAAGTTGTTTAGCACGAGCATCTGCTTGATTTAAAGCAACAGATTCTATGACATCATAGACATCAGGATACTGCTGTTTCCACGCTGCAAGTTCTTTTGGATCTTTAGGCGGTAGCATTTGATTTGCACTTTGTTCAACTTGAGTTTTTAGTTTTGTAACTTCTGTTTTATGTTTACTTAAAGTTTTGTCGTAATGGCGTTTAAGATCGTCATAACGTTTCTTAAAAGCCTTTTCCTCGGCTGTTACAGGGCGTTCTTCAGGAGTAGCCTCTTCTTCGGTGTCCTGTTGTTCGGTAGCTGTATCAGTATCCTTATCCTCGAGATCTCTTTTGTACTTGTTTTGATAAGGTGTTGGATCAAGTATCTCTTCTACTTGTTCCTGTTCAGGTGTAGCAGAAACTTCTTCCGTTGTTTCTATTACATCTTCATTCGTGTCGTCAACCATAATATCCTCCTTAGTTGAGTTGGGTGCCTTATGGGAAGGGTAGCCCTAGTGGGCTGCTAGGCCATTATTGGCTTAGCAGGTGGCACATTATTTTGCTCTTCTGTCATCATTGCAGGAGAGCTTCCTAATCCTTGTTGGTTAGAAACTTGTTGATTGTTCATACTAGATGATGCTTTACTAGCAAAATCTTGTCCCATCATTTCTATAGACTCTTCTATAGTTTTTGCAGGATACGTTTGAGAAACAATCGAAACTGGTATATTTATTGTAGGTTCTGTTGGGCCAAAATCTTTTAAGACTCCTACAACTTCAGGGCCAAACAATTCTGCCATAGCTTTTTTTACAGGAGGAGTTAAATGTTGCTCAAGTATAGTACTTGATTCATCTGATAGATTAGACACTGCCTGTTGAAATCTGCCACCGTCAACAATAGAACCCCCTACTGATTCTTCCATGGGCATTCTATTTTCTTGTGGGTTTGAGGCCATCATTCCTGCCCCTTGCATATTTCCGTTTGCCATTTATATTCTCCTATTATTTATTTCTTTGTAGTATTCATCTCCAACCATAAAGTCTATATCGTCTACAGTTTTAAATTCATTATTGTTTGTTATTATTTTTAAAAATCCTGTTAGTATAGGATCTACTTTAATCATGCCATGATCTTTTTCATAACGATCATATAGTTTACTTTCAGAAGTAGTATGGCCAATAAGTTTATATCCTTTTACTTTTGCTAATTGAAATATAGAATCAAGACATTTTTTTAAACACTCGTATCTAATTTTTGAATCTTGTTTTTTATCTACTAATACCCATTCCATAAAAGCAAATTTACATCCTAGTCCAAAATAAATTCCTGTACAACATATTGGAATATTATTATATTCTACAATAATTCCATCTGGAGGTAAACAATCTTTTGGAGGACTTGTCCAATCGTATTCTTTCCACCATAATTTTATAGTATCATAGTCTTTATCTAGATTCCATAATCTAGCTTTAAGTTTTTGCATTAAGTGTATCTAAATTTTCTTGTGCAATTTCATTGCCTATTTTTGCATGTGAATTAAAAAAATAATCACTTCCTTTTGCTATAAACATTTTTTGTTCTTTTGTTTCTAAGTAGTCTGTAAACAAAATATTTTCAATTAATAATCTTCTATGTTCAGTTCCAAGAACATATACAACGTGAGTATCATCACCTAATGATTTTGAATTTTTAGAATCTTTAACATACATCCATTTATTATTTTCATTAACTAAATGATTGCCAGATACTTTAACTCCATTATAATTATATAATTCATCTGTTAAAAATTTACCAACTCCACCAACGTATCCTCCAACTGCAACCTTTTCCATAAGATCTATTTCTTCAATTGGTTTTTTAGTTTCGTCTGCCATAGTAATAAGAGTTCCTGCTAAAAAACATTCACCATCACCACCACTATTATTACTATTACCATAGGCACCATCTGGATTACTAATTGCACCGCCTGTATTAGGACCTCCTGTTGTTACATTGCCAACAGGAGTACTTGTTCCTGTTCCTGCATTATAACCACCATAAGTTACTGTGCCTGAATAACTGGTATTGCCTTCACTATCAGTAGTTGCTCCCCATCCAACTGCACTTACACCATTATCCATTCCATAGGCATTTCCGCCAGTATTAACAGAACCATCAATAGTGCTTTGAGCATTAGACACATCACTTTCACTATATCCGCTTGTTCCTCCAGTACCCTCACTAACTACATTATTAGCTGTTGTCAATCCTGATTCATTAATACTTGTAGTACCATCTGTATTAGTACTTGTAGATGATGAAGTCATTGTAGAACCATTTACACTACTCCAACCATAGCCACTTCCTGGATTTGATAAATCTGTTGTAGCTTCTCCACTTTGATCAGTATCTGCACTAGTTTCATTAGCTGTTTCTGCTATTTGATCTAGCGCTGAGAGTTCGTTGCCAGGAGTATCTGTTGTATCCTTCTCAACTCCAAATACACTATAATCTCCTGTTTCAACAGCATTGGCATAATCTCTATTTATTTGTGCAATCCTATCAAACTCTGCTGGACTAGTATTTGCTGAATATGATTCTCTACTAAAATCAAGACTAAGGTCTTTATCATAGCCTACCATTTCTCTTATCTTATCCCAGCTGCTTTTTTCTTGTGCTTCTCCAGTTCCTTGAATAAAACCTCCACGTTCTTCTGATATAGATTTGTCTCTATATCCTTCGTATCCACTACCAAATGCACGTCCTGTTGTTGCTCCTGTAGCTGATCTATAAATATTTCCATATGGATCATAATTAGGATCATCTGTAGCTGTCATTGCTGATCCGCCTTGTGTTTTAGAATATGCTTGATCAAATGTTAGATTGTTCTCTTTCATTTCTTTTTGCATTTGACCATATACTTTTTTATCAATTCCAAAATTGTCTTTTAATTCTTTAGCAGTTCTATACTTTCCAAAAGCATACAGTCCTCCAATAATTGGAACTTCGGACATAACAAGATTTGTAAGAAAATTTCCACCGTATGCAAAATTAGTCATAGCTTCAGGATCATACGTTCCTGAAAGACTTTCAGCTAATGCCTTTTGTCTAGCTGCTTCTTCTCTTGCCCTTCTTTCTCCGCCTCTACCTTGTGTTATTCTTGTAATATTAGTGCCATCATCAGTACCATCATCAGTACCATCATCAGTGCCATCTTCACTTCCAGCATCTCCTTCAAATTGATCATATTCTGTTCTAGCTTCTGTAAGCAATGAATTAGACACTTTAGTAGACCCTATTGTATACTCATATTTTAAAATATATTGTCCATAAGTAGGACTATTAGCATCTGTATCTTGTACCATAACTTGTTTATAATCAGGTATTTGTCCAGTGTTAGGATCTATTGAAGGTGGATTATCGTATATTGCCATAATCTATTTAGCTTTCGTTAACTGCTCTCGGAGTTGTAGGAGATGTTTCAGCATAACCAGCTTCCCCTGGCTGCGGAACATTTCCTGTGCCGATGTTGCCGTTTCCAACTCCCGATGCGTCTGTTGGATTTGAGCCTGGAGGTATTCCGTTAGGAGCCCCCACATTCTGTTGTCCGCCACTAGGGCTTTGAGTTTGTTGATTTCCATTTGTCATCCCCATTATTTTTGCAAAAATTTGTGCATTCTCTGGATCATTAATTAATTGATCTGGATCAATGTCTAATGATTTAGCAATTTCTTTTAAGATAGAATGCCATCTAACAAACGGTGCAATATTAGGATTATTTGCAGTTTGCATAAATGTCATTAATCTTTGTGACCTTACTTCTTTTTGCATTAGAGAAGATGTCCCTCTTGCTTTTACTTCTAAGTCACCTTTTATATTTTCTACGTTTTGATTAAATTGCATATTCCAAGAAAATAAAGATTCACCAAGGGGTCTTAATAAATAATCATCTATATTCTTAACTACTGTTTTAATGCTTAATGCAGCAGCTCCCATTAACATAGACATACCTGCTGCGGTTCTTGTTGTTGATTGTACACCAGTTGCTCCATGTGAGTAAGATGGTATACCTGTCGATTCGTCTGCCAGTTGTCTAAACTTATCAAACATCATTAAATTTTCTGTTGCTGTATTAGGAAACTTTAATCCATTTATTGCAGTTCCTGTTACACCAGATTGTCTTCTAAATATTTTACCAGGATATATACTCATATCTTGTCCTGGTACTAGTTGTGTTTCATCTATATCAAACACTAAATTACCTGCTAATGCTAGGTTATCAATAGCCATTCTTGCATGACCATTCATTACTTGTTGAGCATCTTCCATATTTTCTGGTATGCCTACACCAAAAAATTGATATGGATTTATTTCATATGGAGTTACATGAAACGGTATTCTTTCAGGAGTAAAAGGATTTAGTACTAATCTAAGTATATGGCCATTACATACCCAAGCATTTATTTGTACTTCAGATAACTCATCAAAATCTTCATCAATTTCTAAGCCTGCCTCTTCTGCAAGAGTTGCATCCATTGATCCCCAATATTCATATATTTCAAATCTTTTTTTCTTAAGATCATCAACATTCTCTCTATCAAGTAGTGCCGTTTCAAATCCACGAACTTCATAATTTTCACCCATCTTTATGCACTCAGCTATAGCACCTCTTCTAAATAAAGGTCTATTAGCTAAGTCTCTAAGCTGAGATCTATTTAATGAATGTCTTTGTATTACATAATCACAGTCTTGAATTGTTGTTGCATCTGGATCTGGGTAAAAATCCCATACACTTACCGCTTCTAGTTTTGGAACAGTTTTAGATTGAGGCCTGTATTCTTGCTCTCCCTCTTCATTTGTATCCCATTTATGTAAAGTTTTATCATGAGTAAAAGGACCTTTTAAAACTCCAGTGCCTAGTAATACCATTTCAAATAAAACATGCCGTAATACTGTTATAGCACTAGTTTCATCTAACTGATCATGAATTAATTTTTCTAAATTTTCAGCTGCCTGTCTTGCTGGTTCAATTTGTGGCATAGCAGGAGATTGTGGAGAAGGACCTTCGGCAAATTCAATACCTTCATAATCATTCTTTATTCCTCTTAGTAAATCTGTTGTTGTAGTACCAGGAGCCATTTCTTTACCATCTCCTGGATACCCATAAAGATCTACTAAATTATTTTCTTCTTTAGGTTTTTGTTCAGGTTCATTGTCTTGCTTTACCCTTGCAAATTCTGCTATACCTTCAGGCATAGGGGTAGGCTCTACTCCTATTGGAAATTTTCCACTAGAAAAAAGAACTTCAATTAATTGACCAAATGCGGCAAGAACTTTTGTTTTTGTTATTTTAACAAATACTCTAGATTTTTCTTTTTCTGTAAAAGACATATCAGAACCATAGATTCCTCTATAGTTTTTATATGCTCTAAGCCATCTGCTTTCATCAAATAATCTAGCATCTTCTGACTTATTAAATCTAGATTTAATTAATCCTTGAAGACTAGCAAAATCATCATAGGTTGGTGTTTTTTCTGTTTCATCAGGTTCACCTAATCCTACAATTATATCATCTCTTAGTCCTATATTGTCATCAGCCATGTAATGTACCTAATTTTTAGTAGTCTCGTTCGTCAGCCATAGAAAATACTTTGCCGTCTACCATATTAGTTTTTACTTTAGGTGCATCTTCATTTTTTCCACCTTCTTCAACAGCAGGCATATTATTGGCAGGTCTATCAGGTGAAGTGTTTACTTCATCTAAATCACCTTGTTTATATTTTTTCATGATATCCATGTCATTTCTCCTTATTTTTAGTTTTTAATAATGACTCTTGTATAAATTTTAAGAGCCACGGATTATCTCGTAAGACAATATGTAATTGATTGGCTAAAGTACTAGTAACAACTTCTTCTTTATCCTCATCTGATAATGGATTAGATTTAGTTGTGAGCCCACCAACATAACAGCATGCATGTAAAATTTCATGAATTACTGTATTTAATAAATCGTGTTGTTCTAAATTTGTATTTATTTGTATCTTATTTTCTCTTTGCAAATAATGTCCATAGCAATCTGTTAGATTATCTGTTCTAAAATCTGCATCTCTTACTTCAATAGTTAGATCCTGAAATCCAACTCTTAATTTTTTATTGTCTATATCCATTAGTATCCAAATATTCTATCTGCTGGTTTAAATGTTTTATTTTTACCAAAATCATCAAAACCATTTCCTTGTGGGTTAATGGGGCGAGACATACATCCATAACGTAATGCATCGTATGCATGATCTTCTGTGTGTGTATCAACATCCTCTGGATTATTTTTATCACACGGTAGTAGAGGTAGTGTTCGTATTAAATTTATACAATTATTAAAAACAAAAAGGGATGGTTGTTTTGTATCTCCTTTATCTCTAACTGATAAACGTTTGTGCAATTCTAATTTACCATTTATACGACTTCGAGGTGATCTATCAGATGGTCGCCATCTGCATCCTGCAGTTATCATTGTTTCTGCTATACTTGGACCTACATCACCTCTTCGTGCCCAGGTACTAGAATCTAATATGCCATAACGAATATACTCACCATTCTCCATCTCTAATACTTTTCTTGCAAATACATCTGCTACAACTTTTTTTGTATATAGTTCTCTGTAAATCCAAAGATTATTATCAAAATCAATTGCAAACCATAGTACGCATGCGGGAGATGAGTATCCCCAGTCACAAGATCTAAACCTATGCCAATTTCTAGGAATGTCAAAGGGTTCAACTACATGAACTGCTCTATTAAACTCAGGAAAAGCAGCATCTTCGTAAGCTCCCCAATCTCCTTCTAAGAATTGTTTTCTTTGCACTTCAGGCAAAGAGGCTAGCATAATATAATAATCCTCTGTTTGCATTAGATAAGGATTATCTTGTAACTTAGCTGGTATAAATCTTCTAGTTATAGACCTATTACCAACTGGTGTTTGAATATTTATAGAGAACCTTGTATTAGGAGTAGCAGGATCTACAAACATTTCTTTTACCCATGTTGATCCAACGTTACCTGGATTGCCTGTTGCTCTCATAAACACTGGTATCTCTGGATCTACTGATCGAAGAGATGACCTTAGAAAATTATAAATATCTGGATTGGGATATTGTGGTAGCTCATCGATTCCAATCCATGTGTAAGATTGACCTTGATATCGAAGTGCATCAGTAGTGTTCTCAGCGTATCCAAATTCTATTTTCGCCCCTGACGGAAATCTCCATTCTTTTTCTTGTTCTCTCCATTTAGCACCAGGGTATGCTTTAGGATATAATTGTTGTGAGTGATTAATTAAATCTCTTAACTCTGGCATTGAACGTCTTAATAGTAGACATCTGTGTTTTGCCTTATCACAATAACGAAGTGGATCAATAAGCATTGCATATGATTTACCTCCGCCTCTTGCACCACCATAAAATACTTCTCGTTCTGATGCAGCTAAAAATTGTGTTTGAGGTCCTTCATTAGGTTCAAATATAACTTCTTGTTCTTGTACTGCCTTTTTTACATTTGATGGTATTATTTCTAGATCATCTTCAACAACTATATTTTGTTTATTTTCTAGAACATTGTCAGCTTTTTTAATAGCTTCTTTTTTATTCTTTAATTTTTTTTGTGCATTGTGATAATCATCTTTTGCTTTTTGTACTTGTTTAGCTATATCACTAATGCTAGCTTTAGCAGATCGTTTTGCTTTAGCTATACTTTTCTTTTTCTTTTTAGGTGGTGGTATATCATTCACTTCTTGACAACACCTTTCTTAAGCCTGGTGCAGATATATATCTGCCTGTTTTTCTTTCTACCCAACCAGCAACTTCTCGATAGGAACAACTTTTAATATATTGTTTTGCTTGTTCTATAGCTTCAAGTTCCTCTTGGATCGGCTCTAATAACTTATTATCCTGCTCACTTACTTTATAACCAAATGGAACAGTTCTTGAAATTCTTTTTTTATGTCCTAGGCTCATTGTTTCGTTTCCCATATAGCATTGTCCACGACCAACTATGTATTTTTCCTGACCAAATATATACTCTATATAATATAGATTTCATTATGCTTCTTTGGCTGGTAATATAAATATACCATGGGCGACTTTGGCATTAATATCTAATTTTTCTTTCTTGACTACACCTACTCTATCCAGTATCTGTTTTGCTGCTTCCATTCTAATGCTAGCACCAGGTATAGATCCATCATCATCTATTTCGTTGGCTATGCTTAATGCAGCTTTCGGTGAGTGAGCTGCTAATACCGTTTCGGCACGTTCTATGATCTGGTCTCTTAAACCTTGTACCACTTTCGGATATGAGGTGGGAGCATAGCCTGCAATCTCTGCAGCTGTTCTTGGATCACCATTAGCTTCTCCAAATAGAACAGAGAGAAATGTCTTTTGTTTTTCAGTTAATTCTGTTGTTTCTTTCTTGTCTAGAAGCATACAACAATTATTACTGCGATAACAGCAATACCTAAAGCAATTTGTTTATGCTTTGGCATAGCCATAATTTTATCTTTAATCCACATTAATTTTTCCATTTATTCTCCTTTAGCAATTCCATGCTCTTAATGATTTGTTTATTCTTGAATCAGGATCTCTTGCTGTTTTAGCAGAGGTCAATTTCTTTTTCATCCCTTTCATTCTCGCACAGAATGAGGCTCTTCTTGGATTACCTTTTACTTTACTTGGTGCTTTAAGGTTTCTTTTTTTGCCAGTCTTAGTCTTGCCTTTATTATAGCTTGCACGGCCTTTAGCATTTAATCCACCCTTTGGATTCTTACCTTCTTTTCTAGTCCATGCTGCTGACTTAGCCATGCCTTATGCCTTCTTAGTTTTTTTCTTTTTAATATCTTTTTTATGTACTAAAGGTTTACTATTTTTACTATGGCTTTTGCCTGTATGCAACTTACCATTAGGCATTTTGTGCGTAGCACCTTTCCATTCTTTACCGTCTTTTGTGTAGTGCTTTACGCCTTTCATTATGATATCTTTCTATATTTTTTTACTTTTTTTGCAATATTTTTTGGTTGTTTTGAAACTTGTTTACCTTTAGCTTTAGCTTTTCTTTTTGCCTTTGTGGTCGCAGCATATTCTGCAGCAGATAATGCTTTGATTGCCTTTTCAGGAAGGTAGCGTTCACCAGTCACAGAAGATTTTTTCCCTGACTTAGTTCGCCATTTTTGTTTACCCCAAGACTTTAGGCTTTTTTGACTTTTTGCTAGTGCCATTATTTTTCTTTTTCTTTAATAGTGTAAAGTCTACTTTTGAGATTTTACCATCTCTATTCTTATCTAATTTTTTTTGTTTACCTTTAAGCATTACTTATATCCTCCGCCTGCTTTTTTATATGCTTTGGCTAAAGCTTGTGCCTTACGAGCTGACCACTTGCCTGCACCAGTACCGTGAGATGCTTGGGCTTTAATTCTATTAAATATCTGTTTTCTTTTTCCAGGCTGAGTATAGTTACCTGCTTTATTTACTGTACTTTTAGATTTTGCCATATTACTTTAAGTTATTATAAAATTCATCTAATGCATTATGCTCACAGTTTGCACATTCACATGATACACAAACACCATTGTTACCACAATGGCAACTATGGTTGCAGTTCTTACAGCCTGCTGGTTTTTTTTCTGTTTCTGTAGTTAGTCCGAGTCCGTTGTCTAGTTGCATGGGCTTGCTCCTTAGATTTTTTATTAAGTATATCTGTTAATTCAGAAAAAGTCATTACGATATAACTATTAATAGTCCCTTTTTAGAGGACTTCTTAGTTTTTTTCTTACTTTTCTTCTTAGTTTTCTTTGGATAACTCTTAGACTTCATGTGGTTAGTAACCTTTCATAGGTTTTTTAACTTTTTTCTTAGTCTTTTTTACTTTTTTCATTGGTTTTTTTGGTTTCATTGCTCCGTACATAGCTATTCTCCTTAGTTTTTTTATTTTTTTTACCAAATATTTGATTATATTGCTCTTGTGGCATGCTATAAAACTTGCCATTGATCATCTCTTTGCCTATAGATCCGTGTATTTGTCTGATTCCCATGTAATTTTTCCTTAAAAACCAGTAGTTTCCGTGAATGTCCTTGGTTGTTTTCGTTATATATCTGTGTGACCCGTTGGTAACTACTGTATATCTATCTATTATACACACATATAGCAATTCTGTCAATACATTTATTTGTTTTATTTAGATTATTTATTTTGTTGTTGACAGAATCGCATTCAGGGTGTATAATGGTATTAAGGCCTCCCCCCAGGCCCCTATATGTATTACCTAAATCTACTATTAGGGACTCACTTATGGGTGTGGGACCCCTACAGGTACCATACTAATGTGGCCACCTAAGTGGTTACCATGCTTTTTTAGTAATTTTCCAGCTATGGCGTATAGGATATAGCACGTACCCCCCTAGCCCCCTGCACCTATCCTATTGAAATCCCTACATATATTTTTTTGGTACAGTCAGAATGATATATATCAAGCTGATATAGGTACACCTGAAAAAATAATAATAAAAATTCTTTTATGGTTTCAATTATTTTAAAACTTAGAGCAACTATGAAAGCGTATCTTATGGGAACTATGGAAACCACCAATGGCAACTATTAAAATGTGCATGGCGTTGTTCTTGTAAAAACAAGCTGGGTACTTTGAAAATATTGGCGTTAAAATCTAGGCACAAAAAAAGCCCTAACAAATTAATGAAAGGGCTTTGATTGTTTTATTATTTAAAACTTAACTTGCTTTAAACATTTTAGCGAATGGCTTAAATTCTACTACATGAACATCTGATATTTCTTTATCTACTTTCACATTGCCATCTTCAGTTGCTTCAGCAATTGCTGTTTCATTTACATCAAGTAATAACTCAATGAAATCTTTCATGCTGTTTAAATCTTTCACTACATGGTCATCAAATTTATCAATGAAAGTTTCATAATTAAACCCATAAGTATTTGTCGCTTTATCGTAAGTATTTAATTGCGTACCCTTACAAATTGCATGTTTAAAATCTTCAACAGCATTAAAAACAACTTCACTAAATATAGGCTTGGCAACTGTTCCCTTAGTTTTCTTTACACCAGTTATTGATTCATCAGCAAAATTTACTAATTCACTAAGTGGCAACTTAACCATTTTATTAGGTGATTTTTTTAAGTCCTTATGTTCTGGTTTATAGTCAGCAAGTTTTACAATAAAAGATTTTTCTTTAAATTGAATTTTACTTTCACCACCTTTAATTATTTTTTCTTTATATACTGAAATTGCCCTCAATACATTATCTTCAAATAATTTGTTTCTGTCAGAAGTAATGAAACCAAGTTTATCCTTTACTTGACCTGCATAACTTGCCAAATTCCAGCAATAGTCCTTCACCTTTTCAGCATCAAAAATTTCTTTTTTAAATACATCATTGGTTTCATTATTCATTGCTAACACTAAATTATTAATTGTTAGTGGCGAACTTGCATTATTAATGTCTTTTAAATTATTAATTAATAATGTTTTTAAGTCTGATTTAATTGTAGTCATATTTTTATTTTCCTTTTATTAAATTTTGATTTGCATAATTGCGAATCAATTACCCATGATTATAAACATATAAACACCTAAGTCAATAAATCTAAGTCATTGATTTCATTGGATAAATCAAGGAATTAATTCCCTAAATTATCTAATGTTTTCAATACCCTTTATTTACTAGCTTTCAAATTTATATATATCATTCTGATATAGGTACTCATAAATTTACCTCAAAAAAAATCAAAAAAAATTGACAGATTTTACCTGCTGTCGCTATGCTCATAGCTAATGCACTTGACATATACTTATGATAGGTTTATGATAGCCTCATTATGACCGAACAAAAAAATATTTTGACAATGCTTTGCTCATTTATACAATCAGTTATTATGATTGTTATATTCATTGGTATTGTTGCAGTGCTATTTATATAGCTTGACATAACATCTCTAAGGTGGTATTATTTGTAATAATATCAACAACTTAATAGGAGAAGTTATGACAATAGAATCACTAATAATTTTTGTGATACTTCTATCCATAGGATAGAGTATGACAGAATCAATATGTAAACAATGTGGTGGCAATCACTACATTACTAAAATGCAATCAACTAGAGTAGCACATACTTATAAAGGTGAAAACTTTTATGACTATGAAAAGGTACAGGTAAACTGTCCTAGCTGTACTCAACCAGAACCTTTAGGCTTAGACCAAGTAGCTAAAGAATTTTACAGGGCTTTTAATAATGTACCAGTAGAGCCTAAAGACTTTAGAAAGAAAGGGTTATTATAATGCCATTATTAATATTGTACAGTTGTACTATAATAGTATGCCTATTTGTTTTAGCAATGGTGGGCATATGATTAACTTAGATTATGTACTAGCCATACTATTTGTAGGCTATGTTTGTTTACTAATCTATTCTTTTAGATACATGACTGGAGGTATGATATGAAATACGAATATCGATATCATGACGAATGCTATTGTCGTAGATGTAAAATCATAAGAAACTTTTACAACGACATGGTATTCTTTTCATTATGTTTATTAATTATAACAATAGGAGTAGGCTTATGCTATTATCTAGGATTAATATCTTAAAACAAAAACGAGATAAGTTGTTGATTCCAATACGAAAATGCAAAAGTAATTACATGCAAGAGGTATGGAAATACAAACGCAATCAGTTAAGTAATATGATTACAGTTCTTGAGCATGAAAGGAAAGACTTCAATGCTTAGTTCTAATGTTGATGAGAGCATGATAAATGTTCTCATTGACATAGCTTTTATACTTCATCATCAGTTTGATAGTGAAGTACCATTTGAATTACAACCATTCAAAGATGAGCTAGAAGTATTACTTAACACATTAAACTTTACAATACATTAGGAGAAGCTATGAGTAATGTAATAGACTTAAATAAATATAGAGAAGATAAGATAGCCGAAAACTATAAGACAAAAACGGCTGGAGATTTTTATAATAAAATTATCAAGGCATCAGCTTTGAAGTCTTTGAAGAATGGCATGATATCTCAAGAGGTATTTGACAGTAAATACAAAGACTTATAATATTCCGTAAGGAATCGTAGCCCTAGTAAATTTACTCCTATCTAGGGCTATCGCAATCAACAGGAGTAATAGGAGAATAAGACTATGTATGTAGTATTAAAAGAGAATGAGTATAGCCACATAGCTAATACTTATAGCTATGAGTACCAATCAGAAGATAAACTTAAGTGTCAGTCATGGATAAATTCTAGGATAGACCTTAATATGCTTGAAGGAACTGTAGAAAAATATAGTATCTTTGGTGAGGTGAAAGAATAATGCTTACTCAAGTAGAACTGAGTAAGCTAGAGTCAAAGGGATTAATTAAGATTCCTTTGATTGTTGCCATACTAACAGAAGCTAAAGCACAAGGACTGAAATGGATTTTTCAATGTGATGGAGAAAATTTCTTTCCTTATGACGAGGCTAATGAAACACAAGGCGACTATGATAACTGGGTGTTTACTAATGACATTGAAGCATCTCTCAAAGAATATAATCAGACAGATATAATGCACATTATTTTTGATAAAGGTGGGTGGATTATGTGGGTTGCATGTAATGGTGAGGGCATTGACGCATTATCTGATTGGACAACACACAAGCACATAAACAGTTGGCTTGACCCTATCTCACTAAAATACGCAAACGAATAAATTTAGGTAATAAAAAACCCCACTAAGATAATTCCTAGTGGGGTTTTTTGTGGCTGTTATGGTGCCCCAACATTTAACAGACTGCCGAAATTCTGCACCACATTTGCTCGGCTACCAACCGAACTCATCTTCGGGATTCATCAAGCAGTGCCAGACATACCCTGTAAGACAATAACATTAGGCACTTGTGCTTCTTCTGTTATGCCATCTAGTGCATTGTTCAGCTTATTGATTCTGAACTGTGCTTGAGGTGTTAGGGCAATAGATGTACCGACACCTTGAAGGTCACCTTCAATCGGCTTCATCATCTTACCTAGTGGAGATTCCATTAATCCCTCAACACTTCTTATCTTAGATAAGATACCTTTGACATCATTATAGTAGCCCTGTCTTTCTGACTTAAGACTATCTAAAGCCATAGACATTCTTTCTCTAAGTATCTTCTCTTGTTTGATAGCATTGAAATCATTAATGTCATGAACAGCTAGACCTTGAGAATGACAATCAACATTCAAGCGAATACAAACTTTGTCATTGAAGTTATCAACAACCCATTTGGTATAAGCCTCATGACTATTTATCTGAGTGTCTAACTCATCTCGCTTATGGTATGACCTATCCGTGTACTCTGGAGAACTCATAGACATGATACCATTTTCTTTTAGATAGTCATGCTCTACTAACTCAAAGGTACTTCTATCTGGATAGGTATTGAAGTCAGCCCTTGCGTCATAGTTGTCCATATCATCTGACTCTCTCGATACTAGATTAAAAGTAACGCATTGGTCTAAATGAAATTGCTCACGACTATGCCCATAGTATCTGCCAACACTACCTACTGTTGGTTTTATTTTGTCGTATTCTTTACAAACAAAATGCTCTAGCTTTAAGTCTGCTATGGCAGTAGCTACTGGCATACCAGAACTATTCCATTTGTTTCTATCACTTACTTCTTTCACTATCTGTATCTGGTCTTGTGGTACATGTGATGTGATATAACTGTTGGCTACATTCCAAGATTGGTCGTAAGCCTCTCTCCAATTATCCCTAGCTTCTACATAAGAATTTCTATGCTCACTAGGTAATGCGTGGATAGTCTTGAGTGCATGAGGAAGAATAATATTCTCCTTTGCACTTTTATCTATTAGTGTTTTTGCCATTAGATTAACTCCTTCTGTTGGCGTTGATAAGTCCTTAGTATATACCTTATGTGTGTGTATGTCAAGTACTTGACTTACATATATAAATGTTTATAATGGTTGGTATGTTCAATAATTCTTTTTATAAAAAAGCTAACCCTTTCTGGGTAGAGTACTATAAAAAGAAAAAACAAAACAAGGAGAAAAAACGACATGACACAAGAACTAGACAAGAACGGAAACCCTAAAATTTACTGCAAGAACTGCGGTAAACGAATGGCTTATACTTATCAGCAACAATACTTTGGTACTACTGGCTATGCCAACTATCATTACTACCATTTAGAAGAAAGAAATGAAGTGTTTGCTACCAGACATGAAGCTGAAGCACACCTACAACTACTGACAGAAGCTGGACATAGGTGGAATGGGTGGCATGGCAATGGTGATGAGCCATTACAGGTAGAAACTATGGGCAGATACAATCACCCCGATAGATACTATGTAAAATATAGTGAACGCATATGTGACCCAGTAGAATTTCAGTTTCATTCACAGTCTTGTATGCTAGAGTTTATGCAAAGACCAGAAGTTATAGAACAGATGTTGCCTGTCATTGAGCAGTATAAAGCCGAGCCAAAGGTAGCTAAGAAAAAGCCTCGTAAGAAAAGAGAAGTCAAGGTAGACTTACCAGACTATGAGGCTATGACTAAGAGATTGGAAGGCATACTATGAGTACAGGACAGGACTTAAAGTTTGAATACAATACTGATATGCCATACGATTGGAACTTTGATAAGTGGTATCGTTGGAACTGTAGAGAACGCAGAAGCTACAGGCTAGAAATATATACTGAAGCTAGGGCTTTGGAAATATTCAATGACCTATTCCCTAAACCTAATCTAAAAACTATGGAAAAAGAATGGACACTTTCGCAATAATTCTATGGCTGGTCGGAGCAGAAATCACAGTACCACTTCAACAAGGAGTGGGCTGTGATGAGTACATCAAATATTTAGAAACAATCGAACGCATTACATATGATATACCTAGTACCTACCTTGACGGAGTAGAAGTAATAGGATATACTTGTAGCATAATACAAACACAGGAGTAATTTATGGCTAACAGAAAAAGTTATCACAAACAATACTATCGCAAACAAGCGATGGACGGCTTACGCAATACCATCAAGACACTACGCACACAGATAAAAACTTTTGAAGAGAGTGAAGAAGGTGTTGCCTATAAGAAAAGAAAACAGCAAGAGTATTCAAGAGCATACAGAATAGCTAATCAAGAATCAATTCGCCAATACCAAAAAGAATACCATGAGAAGTATTAGTATATATAGACCCCCCTCGGAACCACAGGTTCATATAGCACGAATTTCAATTTAAGTCAAGGAGAATTATGAATATATTTTTTTTACATAGACTACCAGAAACATCAGCACAGATGTTGTGTGATAAGCATGTACCCAAGATGTTACTTGAGACATGCCAGATGTTATCTACTGCATACCAACGACACATGGGAGAACATGAAGAACTTTATAAACCAGCATATCCCAAACACCCCATGACAATATGGGTTGGAGATTCAAAGGCAAACTTTGATTGGGCATTTGACCATGCAGTAGAGATATCAAATCAGTACACTAAAAGATTTAACAATTCACATAAGTCACATATAATACTGCAAGTGTTAGCAGATGAGTATATAGGCATTCCTGATATAGGATTTACTGAGCCACCACAATGTATGCCTGATGAATACAAAGATGAAGATTATATTCAAGGATACAGAGATTACTATTGGTATGACAAAAGGTATTTTGCCAAGTGGAACAAAGGTGTAGACGCACCTGCTTGGTGGCTTGACTTAGAGTCTGTTGCGTAGTATTATAGTAGCATGAAAAAAAATTATTCACAAATATCTTTAGACAAGATTAAAAACGGTCACACCATCTACACTAAAACTATCAAGGTGGTGGAGTTCTATCCTTATAAGGCTCTGAAGCCTGTTACCAACAAGAAGTTAGGTAAGAAGGTAAGCAAGGGCATGCATAAGGATAGACCTATATTCACACTAACACTAGAAGAGAGAGCCACATGCCCTCGTACTTGTGGGCATTGGGATGATTGCTATGGCAACAACATGCCATTCGCACACAGAATATCACATGGCAAGGGACTGGCTCACAAACTATACACAGACCTCACCGAGATACAGAGAAAGCATGAGAAGTTTCTTGTAAGACTGCATGTGCTTGGTGACTTCTACTCGGTAGACTATGTACAGTTCTGGGAGAAGTGCCTTGCCAAATTTCCAGGTCTTGCCATCTGGGGCTATACCCATTGGCACCCAGGAACAGATATAGGTGATGAGATTAAGAGAATACGCACAGCACAATGGGATAGATTCTCAGTACGATTTTCAGATTACACCAGAGATATACTATCAGCTAACTCAGAAGAGATAGCAGACAAAGGTGTGATATGTCCAGAGCAGACAGGCAAGGCTAAGAGCTGTGCTGATTGTGGTCTATGCTGGGCAATGAAGAAACAACCAGTGATATTTA
>Ga0181400_1000133_pt1 | contig 28937 bp, 34 predicted proteins | sample 23SPOviralmetaG_FD_130129 | JGI IMG/M metagenome (GOLD analysis project Ga0181400, IMG submission 130129) | Marine viral communities from the oligotrophic San Pedro Time Series (SPOT) site, San Pedro Channel, CA, USA - 23 SPOT_SRF_2011-06-22 | ecosystem: Environmental > Aquatic > Marine > Strait...
AGTATTTTTGTTGTTTCTTATTTTATATATAAACCTTTTGATGAGGTTAACTATGAAAGTGATACAGATGAAGATGAATTCTATGAATATAAATATCTAGAAGATTATTATGATTTATTAGATAAAAAATTAAAATTAAAAGAAGAAGAAAATCAAGATGAACAGATAGAAAGTGAAGATAGTAAAGAGGATGGAGAGGAAGATGGAGACGAAGATGAAGAGGAGGATGAAGAGGAGGATGAAGAGGAGGATGAAGAGGAGGATGAAGAGGAGGATGAAGAAGGAGAAAGTGAAGATGATGAGCCGTATGAAGAAAATGAAGATCTAGTAAGCTTAAAAGATAATTTTATTGAGGAAAAGAGTCCAAGAGGTATAATTTATATGGCTTATGATAATTCAATTGATTTATATATTTATTATTCAAAAACAAAAGATATACCTTATAAATATCTAGAAACTGTTGCTAGAAAATATGTTATTGATAATAAATGTTTAAATATTTATGTTGATTATAAAGAAGAATATATTCAAGGATTGAACAAATATAAACAAAGATTACAAGAGAGAAAGGAATTTTTAGAAAAGAAAAAAGAAGAACAAGAACAAAAAGAACATGAAGATAATGTAGAAAATAAAAAGAAAAATATTTTTGCTAATTTTAAAAGTTACAATAAACAAGACAAAAGCACAAAAAATAATACAGATACAAGTACAAAAGAATATATATTAACTGAAAATAGTAATCATTATAAATATAAAGGAAATCTAGATGATTATGAACAAATGTTAAAAGAAAAAGCATCACAAGAAAGTGTTTTAAAAGAGTATGAACAAATTGATTTTAAAGCTTATAAAAATATGATTAAAAAAAATGATTAATAGAAAAATAGAATAAAAATATTTAATATTAAATAATTATTAATTAATATTAAATATCACGAGTTATGGTTTAATATTTAATTAGGTTTTCTTTTTTCATTGATCTTATTAATCTAGTTACTCCAATACCACCACCGATTCTCTCTATAAAATTAAGATTTAAATAATCCTCTAACTCTTTATTTGTTCTTTCTTCCCCAAATAATTCATATAATTTTTCTTTGTATTTTCCATCCATTATAGTTTCGAATCTTGTTTTCATCATCTCTTTGTCGTCTTCTCTCTCAGCTGAACCGATTGTTTCTTGACCACTTAAAATAACATCTATTTTTCGCGCTGAATTTGTTTTTAAATCACGTTTCATATTCCAAAAAGGATGTGTGTGTTCTGGAAAATCATGTAATAATACAGCTTTGCTAATATCAGTTTCCATTTTTTCTTCATGTTCATGTTCAAGTTCTTCAACCTCATATTTTTCTTGCATTTCTTCATATGTTGCCATTTTAATATCTTCCTTTTTATAACCTAAAAATTCTAATAACTCACGTTCTAATTTAACAAGATCATAAACATTTCCATGAGTTTCAAATTCAAATAAAGGAAAAATAATATCGTGTCTTCCATCAACTGGGTTTTTTTCTAATCTATAACTTGTTGTTAAGCAAAAAAAACCTTCTATTTCTGGATTTTTTAATATTTCATATTCTAACCACATTTGTCCAGTTTGTGGTAAAGGCCATACAGCATCAGCATAATTAAACGATGCTACATTAAATGGGTCTTCACAAGCTGCCAAAATACTTAATCTATTTTGTGTTGATACTTCTACAAAATTTTTTGATTTAAAAAATTCTCTCAACTTATTTACGACATAATCGTAATCTTTAGTATTTATGATTAAAGGGCTAGAGTAAGGTTGAATGAACTTGTTGTCCATTTTATAAATAAAAATAATTCTTTTTAAATACTTAATTGTTTATAATTTACAAAAATATAATTTAAATAAATTATACTATTCACCTCTTATTACAAATAAAGATTTTTTATTTTTTCTACAAGGTAAAAAATATTCTATTTTTTTATCTATTTCTTCAAAATATAAATTACCTTTATAATCTATTAATTTATTTTCGTCTTGTTTTATATAATTATTAAATATTTCTTTTAATTCTCCTATAAAACTACATAAATTGTCATCATATAAATTAATAATTGTATTATTTTTACATTTAAAATTTTTTAATTTGTTTACAATTTCTAATACTATTTGTAATCTCTCTATTTTGCTATAAAACATCTATAAATTCTATTATTATTTCATTTATTTTATTTAATTTTATTTATTCTTATTTATCTTTATTTTCTTTCCATTTTAAAAATCCTATACTTTTTTCTATTGAAAATGAACTTTCTAATTGTTCTTTTGCTACTTCCAATGCTATTTTTTCAAATTCATCTAATTGATTTATATATTCACTAATTAATTTTTCTAAATTTTCACTTGTGTTTTCCATGGTATTGTCCATTTAATAATTTATATTATATAATATATTTTTTATCAATTTTATAAAAATTGATATTAATAAAATTTAATATTAGTAATTAAAAAATAATTAACATGCAAACTGATAAAATATATAGATTTAAATTTTCAAATGAAATTGTAGAAATGCTTGATGCTTTTAGTAAACTTCATAAACATACATGTCAAAAAGAGTATAAGGAAAAATGGGATGAATGGTTGATTGAAAATAAAGAAGAAATAGATAAAGAAAGCGAACGTTTATTAGCATTGGGATATGAAGGTAATATTAAAGAAAAAATGTATAAATCAGCGCGATATTATTTTAGAAAGAAGAGTGAAGAGAAGAAAGAACCAGCAAAAAGAAGAGAATATAAAGCGGTTGATAGAGAGATAATTGATTCTATGGATATTCATATTCAGAGAAATATAGATACTGATGATTATTCTCCTGCGAATGGATTTGATAATTTTTCAAAATTATACGAAGAGCTTATTAATATAGAAATTAATAATTTTAAAGAAAACACTAATTATAGCTTAGAAGAAATAAAACAAAAAATTAAAAAAACTTATAAGAATCGTTACTTTCAATATACAAGAAATAATAATTAATTATATAGTAATTATTATTTTATTAAAAAAACTTTAAGGTAATGAACCAGCGCATGGGCCACATCCTGGACCTCCTCCTTTTTTATTTTTTCTTGATTTTCTTGATTTACGCGATTTACGTGATTTTCTTGATTTTCTTGATTTACGCGATTTACGTGATTTTCTTGATTTTTTTGATTTTCTTGATTTTTTTGATTTGCGTGATTTTTTACCACCCACTTGGGCGGGTTCACTGCTTACAACAGGAGCTTCTTGTGAAGCACCCGATTCAATTGATTCTGAGACAGGGGCTGGATCATTAGAAGGAGAAGAAAAAGCTCCTTCATCACCGCCTCTTTGTTTTTTATGTTTTCTTGTTTTATTACATTTTTTAATACATTTTTTAACACATTCTGTTTTAGCACCAGGTTTGTATGTTTTTTTAGCTAATTTTGCGATTTCTCCTACATCTTTGATATTAGGATTTGCTTTTCTTACTTCCGCTAAGTGTTTAAACCAAGGATTCATATATATTATACAAATATTATATAATTATTTGTAAAATTATTTGTAAAATTATTCATCTAAACTATTAAGTAGCGCTTGTTGTAATTCATATTGATGTTCTTGTTCTATAATTTCATTCATTATTACATTTATTAATGATATATTATGTGGTCTAACTGTTGATGGATGTGTATTCCAATTATTATCATCTTGTGGTAAACTATAACTTCTTATTAATGAACCTGCTAAATTATCATTTATATTTGATTCTTCGTCATCTTGCGTAATAACAGCTTCTTTATTTACAATTTCTTCATAATTAAACTCATATCTACATACAGGGCATTCGTTTTTTTCTTCTTTTAACCATTTATTAATTGCTTCTGGATTAAAACAATGTTTACATGGTAATTTTATAATATCATCATCATTTTTAAAATCAATTTGAAAAATAGGACAGCATATATTTAATAATTCTTTATCGTCTACATTATATTTTGAAATTTTTAAATATTTATCCATGTCTTCTTTTGATATAACCTTTTTATATTTTGGTTTATCATATAAACTTTGATTTAAAATATTATTTTCTACAGAGTTATTTGGTAAGATTCTTAACATATTATATAAAGTATTTGGTAATTCTTCTATAATATTATCAAAATATGTAATATCATTTGTATGTGTATTTGTATTTGTGGTTGTATATACAACATTTCCAAACATCATTATTTAAATAATATATATTTAATTATATTTAAATAATATCAACCATCATGTTTTCTATGCTATTTTTTGAATCAATGTCTTTCTTCATATTCCAAATTTCAGTAAATTTTTTATCTAAAATATTGTAACGTTTGTTATTTAAAATATTAGTTATCATAATAATAGGTGTAATTTCTTTTAAACAATCAACGCCTTTTGTAGCAAATTCATTTAATAGCATAGGACTATTTCCTGAAATCATTACTGTATTTTTTGTCATTGATGTGTTTGGAAATCCATTTGTTTGTCTTAAATTCCAGAATACTATATTTGGTAGATTATATGGTGTTCGATAGATTGTTTTAATTCCAGCATTATAATATTTATTTTTCATCATTTCAAACATAGTTTCCATATTGCCTGTATTATCAGCACAATCAATTTGCATATCGGATAAAATAACAAGACTCATATTTTCCATTACCTTTGGATCAATATTATTCTGGATAGCTGTATCTAAAATAAGATCTAGTGCTTTTCTAAAATTAGTGCTACCACCCCATTCTGCCTTTGAGATTTTATTTACTCTTTCTACAAAATCATCTTTTATATCATCTAAATTTACCCACTTTGGATTTGTGCTAAAGGTCATTACTCTATTTCCAAATTTAGATTTTTCGGCGATTCTTATTCCCAATCCAATTGCCGAAAATAATGGTCCCATCTTATTATCATGCATTGAAAATGATGTGTCTACCATAGCAATAATATTTCCTAGCTCTTCATTTAAACTACTATTGTCTCTCCATTGTGAATTCATTAATTCTTTTTCATAATAATTATTATTTAAATAATAAGCATCTTTAACAAAATCAATAATTGATACTCGTTTTCCTTTGACATTTACATTATTTTTTGATGACTCTGTAATATATTTTTTATAATTTTCAGAACATTTAATGCGATCATAATATTCACTATTATATTCAGTTGTATGTTTATTTGTATATAAAAATGCTTTTGATTGTTTCTTCATTGTAATACTTGTTACTTTTTTCTCAAAATCAATTTCTCCCCATCGATTATCACATTGATAAATTTGAGTTGTTTCAATTCTATTATTAATACCGCTAATTAGTTGTCTGAATTTTGTTAAACATTTTTTCTTAGCAATATCAATTGTTTCTTTTGTATTAGCTGTTACAATCCATTCTTTATAATAATTATAAGCTAATAACGGAGTAATCCATCCAAATTTTTTTGATTTCTTTCTTGGAATCCACTTACATAATAATGATGGATTTTTTTTAGTAATATCTTTATGTAATTGTTGACAAACCAATTGAATACATTTTTTGACAATCATATCATTATTTGCTTCAATAACTTCTAGAGGAGTATAATATTTTTTCTTTAATTTACTATTCTCATCTAGATGAAAATCTAAGAGATATTTTATATCTTTCCATGACCCATATGGTAAATTTTCATTTTCTAAAATTACAAATTTTTCTATTATAAATTCTACTAATTTACTTATAATAAATTCATATTTTTTTCCATTTTTTGTATCTTTATATTTATATAAATTGCTAATTAAAAAATATGATAAATTATATTCGCCTTTTCCATTTGGAATATCTCTCATATGTGCAATTAATTTGTAAATATATTTTCCATATAATTCTCGATCACTATCTACAATTATATTAAATACATAATCTAACATTTCATAATATTTTACCTTTAATGCTTCTTGATTAGCATCTCTTACTAATTGAAAATAAAATTGAGTTAATAGCTCATTCATATTATTATTTGATGACCATTTATATTCACAATTCATATTTTCTCCTAATTGTAAATTATCTAGTGTGGCCACTAACTCTGACATTATAATTTAATAAAATTATAATCTTTAAGTATATTTACGTTTCGTTTTTTTTTGTTTTTGTGTTAAAGTTATTCTTCTTGCTGTAGCATTTTTATTATTTTTATCTGTATTTTTTACTTTAAAAATAAAAACAAGGCTATTCAAATCCTGTAATAAATTAATTGTTTTATCAAAGTTAATATTATTTATATTTTTAATAGAATACAAGGTTCCTGGATTTATATTGTAATTGAATAATTGTTTTATATTTTCTGGATCAATATCTATTTTATAATTTAATAATCCCATTAATTTATGTTTGATATCCATATTATTTTGATAATTTTTAATTATTTCTATAATTCTCTCGTAATTAATTTGAGAATTTGCGATGTATTCTTTAAAATTTTTTACATTATATATTTCATTATTGTGATTTATATATATAAAAATAGCATCTATAATATTTACTTCTTCCTTATAAAATTTTTTGTATTCATTTTCTTTTTCTTCATAATCTTTTATCCATTCTAAATCAAAATCTATATTATCCATTTAATTAAAAAAAATATTTCTTTATTCAAATTATAATTTATTTGTATTTAATTAAATTATAATTTTTTTAATAAAAATCTTCTTCATTTTCATACTCTGAATCACTTGTATCATTATCATCAATAATTTCATCTTCTCGAGTATCGTATTCATATTGCTCATCCATATTCCAATACGGTGATATATCACCTAAAATTTCATTTAGTTCTAATCTTTCATAATATCTATTATCTAAAATATTATTTGCTATCATATATCTTTGATTTTCTTCTTGAATTTCTTTATTATATGACATGTAAATTGGTTTTCCTTTTTCCATAATAATTTTATTATCTTTTTTGTAAATCATAGTCCATCCCGAAGGAACTCTTTCTTCTATTTTTTCTGTCTCTATTTCATGTTTTACTATCCCTATATAATTTTTCAATGTATTTTCTTTTACTCCTTCATTTTTTACTAGGCAAGGAAATAACTTTTCATCTAAAAGATTCATTTCTTTTTTAACATTATTCATTGGAACCTTTTTTTCTTTCTTACCGTAATCTCTATTATTCTTATTGAAATGTTTTTCGTTTCTTTGATTTCTTTCATTTCTTGGCTTTTTTGTTTGCCAATTATTATTATTATTTAGACACTCAAATCGTGACATCTTCTATAAGATATGCTTTATATATTTCTATATTTATTAATAAATATTATCAATTTTTTATTATATTTTATACAATATTTTAAAAAATATTTTAAATTATTTAAAGAGATAATGCCTATTGTAATTGTAAGTTTCTTAACAGCAATCATTAGGCGTTCTCATGTTTTAATTGCGATATTAAAATTATTTTTACAAGAAACTGCATAAAATAAAAAAATATTATATAGTGCCCTTTTTATAGTTCTTTATTTTCAGTAAATATTTTTTTTATTTATTTTTATTTAATTTTTTTTTTTATTTTTATTTAATTTTTTTTTTTTATTTTTATTTAATTTTTTTTTATTTGGATTTCTATTTTCTTTCATACTATTTAATTCATTTAGTAAAATACGATTTCCAACACTTACATGCTTTGTCTCATATTCACAAGGCTTACACATATTGAACTCATTACCATCCATACTATATACTATTTTTTTTATATTTAATTCACTTATTACCTTGAAACAATTCATACATGGTGCTGAATTTGTAAACTTTCCACACGCATCGCGTCTTACAACATACAATACTATGTTTTTGAATTGTCTCATATTATGCCTGGCCTTTTATCGAATCGCTGTATTTTCCATATGCATTTGTGAGGGACCTATGATAAAATTGCCTCAATGCTGCCATTTCAGCATGACATGAGCAAGAATTGCTAATAAAATTATCACTCGATGTGCTTCTTGGACTATTATATCCCCTTCCCACAATCTTACCATTCTTTACAACGACACAACCATGTTTCATAAGTAGTGATGATTTTTCAGCTTCATTGCTGGCAATATTAATAAAGGTTTCGTCTGAGCGGCTAAGCATTTTACTTATTGTTTTTAATTAATAATTATTTTTTATTTCAATTTTTTTATAATTTATTTTTATATTATATTAAATTGATTTAAAATATTTTTTATTAATCTAATTAACAATGTCTTCTCCATACTATATTCTGAAAATCTATATTATGAATAATGATGTAGAGCTTACAGAAAAATATAGTAAAATGTGTACACAAAAACAAAAAATTTTAGATGAATATATCTCTTCAAATGGAGCAAATGCTTCTAATATTGATTGTGGTATTGATTTATTCTGTCCAAATGATGTAAAAATTAAAAACTCAACTTTATCTAACAAAGTTCCTATGGGAATTAAATGTTCAATGACATTTGGTGGCATGTTTAGTGGATATTATCTATATCCTCGTTCTAGTATGGGAGCAAAAACTCCACTTAGACTTTCTAATTCGGTAGGTATTATTGATGCTGGTTATCGGGGTGAGCTTGGGGCATTATTAGATAATCATGATAAGGTTAAGAGAAAGGCACAGGGAATGGATGAAAATGCGATTTTCAATTATTATACAATTGAAAAGGGAGATCGTATTGTACAAATTTGTAGTCCTAATCTAACATATCCTATTTATCCAATTTTAGTAGATAGTGAGAGTGAACTTGGGGAATCTATTCGAGGTTCGGGTGGGTTTGGTTCTACTGGTCGATAGAAATAATACAAATACTATAGAAAATAATAAAAAAAATATAATAAGCATGAATGCCCGAGTGGTCTAAGGGGTGCGACTCAAGATCGCATGGCGAAAGCCTCGTGGGTTCGAACCCCACTTCATGCAAAATTTCTTTTTGAAATAAAAAAGCGTAAGATTATGCTTTTTTATTTTTATTTACTTAATTTCAAATACTTTAATTATTTGAGTTATAGTTTAATCATCCATTTCTTCCCAGTCTGCCCATGACATACCAGTCGGACGCTTGGCAAATGGATCGACTTTTTCCCCGCTTTTTATTGCTTCTTCACTATCAATATCTTCACAAAGAATTGCGAAGTTATTTTTATTTTTCATATACTCCCTTTCCTGTTTATTTGTTTTTTGATTCCTACTTTTAATAATCATAAAACCATCCTCATCATACTCTTTTTCCATCTTGATTTTGTTTGGTATTTCCTTTACCCTACAATAATTTGATGTATGTCCTTTCTTATTACACTTCAGACAATTCGTCTTCAATAGCAATGGGCATGTTACCCGCGATGAAGGATCTTTGCTTTCACGAAGATAGTGATTGTGCGGACCATCGATCTTGTTATCAAAGCAGAAACGGCAGAATGGCATGTTACTCACTTGATTTGTTTAGTGAATTGTAATCATATCTATAGTTTTCTTTCAATTTTTTTTATTTTTATTTTTTGAAGTAAAACTTTATATTTATAATTAAATATAAATTAAAAATATAAATTAAAACTTTAATATTAAATTAAATTAATGAATGATATAAATTATATCGAATGCTTAATTGATGAGACAAAAAAAATAAATAGTAAAATAATAACTATTAGTAGTGATAATGATAAAATTATATCTCAACATAATAATATCTCAAATACTCTTAATAGTAATATTTCTTCTATTCATAAAAATATTAATGAAAGTTATGATAAAATACAAATAGATGTTAATTATTTCTATTCACTTATTTCTCAATATAATTCTTTCTCAAATATTATTTTTAAAATAAAACAAACTAATAATTACTATGAAAATAAAATAATAATTAATAATAAATTATTAGAAAAGAATAATAAAATAATTAAATATATTTGTGAAATTTATCATTTTTGTAATTATAGAGATATATTACAATTGATAAATTCTAATATTACATCTGATTATGATATAAATAATGAGAAAAATAATTTTAAGTTTAAAGATAGTAATGAGCCAGATACTATAAACAATCTTTATGTTGAAACAGATAGTATTTATGAAAATGAAGAATCTATAGATGATGAATATTATAAAACACAATTAAAATATTATAGTGAGATAGAAGATTACATAAAAAAATAGGCATTGATAATTCTAATTATAATAAAGAAGATAATGAAATTAATTTTCAAGTTGACAAAGATATAAAGATTATGAAAGAATTAATTAATATTATTAAAAATAGAGCATATAAAAATAAGATTGCTCTAGAAAAAAATAATGATAAAATTTTAAATATTATACATACTAATAAAATGTTGTATGAATATTTATATAATTTTAATCTTAAATTTACTTATTTTAATATTAATTTTAATAATTTTTTTCAAGATAAAATACCAAAATTAGATATATTTACATTTGATACTGATAATATTAATCAAATATATTTTGACAATTTTTATAATTTATATCAAAAATTAATATCTTACTCTAATAATAGTGTTCTAAATTCTGTTCCTTTTTCTTTTAAATTATCTAAACTTAAATCTTATTTTAATTCATTACATAATTTTTTTGATATTAATAAACTTAACAAGTTATTATTAAATTTTGAAGATAAAGTATTGACTAATGATTTACTTCAAATTTTTCAAAATATTAATACAAAATTTGATTTTGTAAGATTACAAAAAAATTGTGATTGTACTATTGATTTAATTGATAATTTTGTTAATATTAATAAAAATAATATCGAACAATCAGATACTACTTTTTCTAATTTAAAGTTTTCTTTTTATGAAAATTTTATTAAAAATACTTCTCTTAAAGATGAGTATAAAAATATAGTGTATCAAATTATTGAATATACATTGAATAATAATAGTATTAATGAAATTAAATATGAAGATGTACAAAAAATATTAACTACAAAAAAATATATTAATAATTACAATTTTCAAGACATTTTAAATTTTCTTAAAGAAAAAAATAGTCTTTTAAACTCATTAGATAAATCTAATAATGAAAAAATAAAAATTGAAGAGGACTTTATTAAATTTCGTCAACTTTTTGAAATTGAAACTAACTCTTTACAATATTTACTATTAAATAATGGTTATGAAAGTAATGAAAATATTATAGAAAAAAATAAACAAGTATTAAATATTGAAACTAAAATAAGAGAAAATATTGAAAATTTAGAAATAATTAATTATAAAATAACAGATATAACAGATAGTCTTAGAATTAATAAAAAAACTTTACAGGATAAAGTTATTGATTTAATAAAATATCATGTATAATTTTTAAGCATCATCTCCTAAAAATGGTTCTTCTCTCGGATTCATACTTAAATGGCCTAATTTATATAATGTTGTGTCATATCCAAAATATTGTTCATTGTTTTCATAATTATTCTTTGCATTGTACCAACATGGATGATTTCTATATTGGGTTTTTGATTCTTTTTTAATTATTTTTCCTTTTAAATTTATTGGTGGTTTTATTTTTTCTTTTCTTTCATATGTTAGATCTGTTCCACTTTCATTTATAGTTAACTCATCAAATATACTTGAGTTTTCATCTATTCCGTTTGGAAAGCAAATTTTATCTATTTTTGAAGCAAAATTTTCTAATTCTTCACCTGATATTGATGAATATTGATGGTAACATTCGTGTAAAACATTGTTTGGATCTAATTTTTCACCACAATCTATAAATAAATAATTTTCCATTGTTTGTTTTCCATTATCTGCTAGAAAACTTATCCCTCTTAATCCGATTGAAATACTTTGAAGTATTTTGATATCATCTTGTGATAACTTTGTAACTATATTTCCATTTATTTCCATCTTTATAGTTAATAATAATTATTTATTAATAAATATTATTAATTAATATCAATTTTAAAAGATTATTCTTATTTTAATAAATATAAAGGCGAAATTCTTATTCTAGCATTATTTTTTATAATTGCCATTAAATGAAAATTACGATGTTCGCAATCTTGGTTACTATGTATTCCTTTTGAACCAACATAATAATTTTTTATTACATTTTTTGATATATTTTTTAAAATATTTACATTATTATTTAAATTACATTTTAAATATTGAAGGTATTTAATATGATAGTTTCCCTCATAGTAGCAATTTATAAATTTATCTTTTCTATAAATACCTATTCCATTAAAAGCTGATAAACATGGAACTAAATCATCTTCTTTACATTGAGAGAGAACATATGTTATATATTTTTGCATTATATCTTTTACTTTATGACCACAACTCCATGCCCAACAACTTAAATAATATGGTGTTATACTTAATGCCCATATATCATAATAATAATCTTGGTTGAAAGTTAAACAATCCCAATCTTCTCTCAATAAATATTTTTTTAAAATTTCTACATCTATTGTTTTATAATTATTATAGTTACAATCTAACATTATGAAATATTTATAATCTTTATTATCATTATTTGAGTAAATAAATTCTAATATTTTATTTCTTGCTCTTGCTATATTTATTGTTCTATTACTTATTCTCTCTACTTCATTTATATAAATTGTCACATTTTGCTTATTTTTTACATAATTTTTTAATAAATTAATTGTGTTGTCTTTTGATTTATCATAAACAAAGATAATTTTTATATTTTTGAAACATTTTTCCAATAATTCTATATTTTTGATTGCATGACTTATATATTGAGCTGCATTATATACCGGTAATCCTATAACACAATTTTCCATTTTACTCTATTATTTTATTTATTAATTTTATTTTTAATTTATATAATAACATAAATTATTGTTGAATTATTATATAAATTCTTGTATTCTTATTTTAGTTATATTTTATTCTAAGTTTTTTTTTATTTCTAATACCATCTGCATTAGATAAAAATTGACTTCTCTTTCTACCAATACCACCTAATTGATTAATTATAATTAATGCTTTTGAATTAGATGATGCTCTTCTTTTTATAGCGTTTAATGCAAAAGGATTACCAACATTTCTAGTTGCTGGCAAACCTTGTTTTTTTGAACCACCGCCAGTATTAATATTTACATTTACATTATATCTTGAACTTCCAGCTAATCCGGCACCCATAGTTCTAAGAAACCCCATTTTTAATTATATAATATAACTATAATATATAATTTACAGAAAAAATTATTACGATGAATGCTCAATAAATTATTTATTTATTTATAATTTATTATGAAATTATAGTAAAATAAATTCTACTGTTTTATATGAGAGAGATAAATTTTCCAATGTTTCTATGCTTTGTTTATGGTTTATACATGGTATATTATTTATAAATAAAATTATATCACCTTTTTTCTAGTTATGTTTATAAGCTAATTTATTTTGTATTACTTTTTTTATTTTAACACCTGGACCACTTGTATTATTTGTTAGTGTTATACCTATATCCTCATTTTTATATTTATTAAAATCAATTAATATTTTTTTTCTATTATATTTTCTATAGAATTATAATTGTTATCTTGTAATCCTGAATATATTGTATTATATCTTAAAGGAGAATTCTCTCCTTTTATTTTTTTATAATCACTTATTAATTCATCAAATTCTTTATCAAAATTTATTTCGTATAATATATTATTACATTTTGGACATTTATTTTTTGTTTTTAACCAATTTATTAAACAATCATAACAATAATGATGATTACAACTTCCCATTACACTTTTATTTATTGTTTCTAAACATATACCGCAAATCATTTTAGTTTTCTTATTACATTAATAAATTATATTTATTTCACTTATGTAAAAAATTGATTTTATTTTATTTTTATTTCTTTTGTATAAAAGTATTTATACTTTAATAATTCGCGAATAATACCTTTATGCTTTATAAATTTGTAAATGGTATTAATTATCTCAGCTCGTTTCCAGATGAATGGATCTCTAATAATGTTATTGGAACTGGTCCAATTCAATGTATTAATTGTCAAAAATATGGTTGTATAGATAATATTTTTATAGGTTATTGTGCTAATTGTTGTCAGCATATTTATAATTTTGAAAGAGGCGAAGGCTTTGAAGTATCTGCTACTGAATTAATTTTAGAGAATAATAGTATATTTTGTGAATATATTGAAAGAGAGAAGTTTAATATTATTGCTTATTTAGAAAATAAAAATAAAACATATAATTGTATTTCTGGTAGTTTATTTTGGAATTGTGATTTTTGTCAGAGTATTAATTTTAATAATTTGAATTATTGTCAAACATGTAATAAAAGAATTGCTCATGTTATGGATGATAATATGATAATTGACTTTAATAATATATCTATATCTTAATTAGATTTACTATAATAAATTATTGGAATATTGTTTTAATTTAGTATTTTATTTTATTACTTATATAATATTTTTTACTATAATTAATTTAAAAAGATATTGTCTATACTATATGTAAAAGGAGCATGAATAAAAGTGTTTCTGCATTAAGCTCGCGTAACTCAGTTGGTTAGAGTGTCGGTCTTATGAGCCGAAAGTCGCCGGTTCAAGCCCGGCCGTGAGCACATTGCTCCCATAGTGTAGCGGTTATCACTGAGGACTTTGAATCCTCCAACCCCAGTTCGAATCTGGGTGGGAGCTATTAGAGTGTATGCCCGAGCGGTTAAGGGGACGGACTTGAAATCCGTTGGGCTATGCCCGCGCAGGTTCGAGTCCTGCTACACTCGCTAAGCTGGGATGCCCGAGTGGTCTAAGGGGTGCGACTTAAGATCGCATGGCGAAAGCCTCGTGGGTTCGAACCCCACTCCCAGCAAAATATATATTTTTTTTAAAATACTTTTATTAAAAAAAATATACAAAAATTATGCAAATTATATAATTATATATTATTATGATAGAAATTTTTAATAAAAAAATTTTTTTTGTATACAAACATAGTTTTCATCTTTTAAAAGATTATTTTAATTCATTAAATATATTTTATGATTTTATTGAATTTGATGATATTAATAAATATTATAATAAAAATGATATTTTTATTTTTGGACAAATGTGGTTACCTGAACAAAAAGAATCTTTTTATAAATCTACAAATGTTATTTTTTTTAATGTAGAACAACTTTCCGAATCTAAAAGATTAGAACATATTTTAATACATATAAAACATAATATGCCTGTTATTGATTATTCTTTAAGTAATATATTATTATTAAAAAGTAAAATTAAAGAACTTAATATAGATTACAAGCATGAATTATTATTGTTACCATACCAATTTAATTCTATAGAAAACTATAATATCAAAAATAATAATAATTATGAATATGATGTTGGTATAATTAATGGATTTATTAAACAAGATGATACTAATTCAGATAATATAATATATAAACGTAATATTATTTGGGAAAAGATACAAAAGCAAAAATGGAAATATATTAATATTTTAGGTTGGGGTGAAGAGAGAGATTTACTAATACAAAAATGTAAAATTATTATTAATGTTCATAATTTCAATGTATTTAATATATTTGAGCATATAAGATGTGATCGAATGATTTTTGCTAATAAAATTATAATTAGTGATAAAAGCTTATTTCAAGATTTATTAGATATAAAAGACTATGTTGTATGGGAAGAATTTGATAAAATAATAGATACTGCTCACTATGTTCTAGATAATTTTGACAAATTTAATATCAAAAAAGATTTTATTCAAATTATAAATAATAGAAAGAATATATTAGAGAAAAATCTTAATACTATTATGACTTATCCAACAATTAAATATTGGTATAAAAATTATGGTATTCATTATCAAGATACTAGAATGCGTCTTAGTGAATATCATAAAAGAATAAATATTTTATATGGTGATTTACGCGAAGAACTTGTAGAACAATATCTTGTTATGAAATATATCACTCCCAGTGATATTATTTTAGAAATTGGAGGTAATATTGGAAGAGTTAGTTGTTTACTATCTACTATTATAGATAATGGTAATAATTTATTAGTATTAGAATGTGATAAGTTATCATATAAAAAATTATTACAAAATAAAATACAAAATAATTTACATTTTAATATAGAGAATAAGGCTTTATCTAATATTGATTTATATCAGTTAGGATGGAATACTTATACTATTGATGAAACTAAAAATCTTGATCATGAAAGTTTTTCACAATTACAGAAAGTTGATTCTATTACTTTAGATGAAATTAATAAAAAATATAATATTGATTTCAATACATTAATTATAGATTGCGAGGGTGCTTTTTATTATATTATACAATCCTTCCCCAATATATTAAATAATATTTCTAAAATAATAATTGAAAATGATTATCCTACTTGGGAGAGAAAACAATTTGTTGAAGATATATTATTAAAACATAATTTTGAAACTGTAGAGACTGTTTCTTTAAGTGACGAATATCATCGTTTTCATCCAGACAAATTAATAAGAGATAATTTTTATCAGGTTAAAATTAAAAATAAAAATAAAAAATTATAATCATTTGTCTTGATTAATATTTATTTAATACTTTTAATTATTATTTTTCATAAAATATATTTAAAGATACATTGCTACTATATAATGTGAAGGATATATATTATCACTTCTCTAAGGATGCTTACAGCAAAACAATATTTATAATCACTTTTAATGATTAAAAATCCGCATCCTGCATCAATCTGCTCCGTTAGCTCAGTTGGTTAGAGCGTGCGGCTGTTAACCGCAATGTCGTTGGTTCGATCCCAACACGGAGCGAAAATAATATTTTCTAATTATTTAGCATAATATTATTTTTATTTGGCATTTAATTAAATACTTTTTTAATATATTTTAAAATTATTTAAAGAATTTTTCTCTATATATTGTGTGGAACTAGAACGCGCCTTTTTTTGCCCCGCTAGCTCAGTCGGTAGAGCGCAGGACTTTTAATCCTGTGGTCAAGGGTTCGATCCCCTTGCGGGGTATTAATATATTAATTTTAATATATTAATTTTAATATATTAAATAACAAATATTAAATACTTGTTATTAATTTATAACTATTATATTCTTTATGAATTACGAAAAAAGTAACGGCAAACGCAGAAAACTATATACATCAATAAGCAATAGTAATAATGGAAATCAAGTTCATGATGCTGTTTTAGCATCACAAATTAGAAACATTAATAAAATATTGAAAGTTTTAGAACAATCTAAGGTTTCTTGTAATGATTATGACTCTACCAAACAGCCTTTCTTTATATCTGATAGCTCACAAAATAAATTCACTATTAATTTTCAATCATTATCTAATTATAATATACCTGAATCATTGAATCGAAATATTATTTTAATATATAAAATATTAGGAGATCCCGATAAAGAAATATATATAGGAGAATGGACTATTTTATCTCTGAATAAAGCCTTAAGTATATATCAAGAATTTTGTAATAATGGCCAAAAGAATGTTTTTGACATTGGTTATAGATATCTTGGCATGGGTCATGTTGAAGTAATTTCATGTGATCTAAACACACATTTATTATTTTATCGTAGAGATGGTGGCTCTAATGGTTATGATAGAGAAATTAATTTTAACAATATAATTAAACATGGCTCTCAAAGTTGTGAAAAATTCTTTTTTTCAAAATGGTTTTATAATATTTTAAATAATTAATATAAAGATTTATTATTAATAATTAATATATATAATATTATATCATTCTGCCCTCGTGGCGCAATTGGATAGCGCACCAGACTTCTAATCTGGGGGTTGCGGGTTCGATCCCCGCCGAGGGTTCTTATTAATTATTTTACTATTAAAATACTTAATAAAATTTAATTTGTTTATTTAATTTATTTTAATTTATATCCCATTTTTTTGAGCATTTTTTTTGATTTTTTTGCTACTCTTTTATACATTCTATGTTTTTTTGAAACATTTGGTTGATTTTCCCATTGTTTTGCTCTTACATATGCTGCATATACTCCTTTTGGATTTACTTTACATGTATTTTTTGAGCATATTGGAAAACTTTTCTTTGATCCTAAAAAGCATTTTTTTCCACATTTACGCATCATATTGTTTCTTTCCCTTCCTCTTTTTGGTGATTTTTTTGCCCATCCTTTTGATGATAATTTTTTTGTTTTATTATTCATATATATATATATATATTTATGGATAATAATATTAAAGTAAAATTAAATATTGATCTCTCCAGCAATACTATTGATGCTAAAATTAATGACGATAATTCTTTTATTATTGATATTCCACAAGATAATATTGAAATAACGCAAATAGATAATAAAAAAGAAAATAAAAAAGAGAATAAAATACAAAATAAATTAGATAAAATTGATAATATGGATAATATTTTAGAACTTACACCCAATACTCCTACTAGAACTGTTCATCGTTTTGTTGATCTCTCTAAAGTTGATAATAATAGCAATCAAAGTAATATGGATTATAGTTTTTGTAGTAATCCTAGTGATACTTCTTCTGAAGATAGTGATTATTGTGAAATTGAAAAAAGTAGCGACAAATCTTTACGATCATATGAAATTGAATTCTATAAAAAACATAAAAAGATTTTACATTATAAAAAATTATCTTTTAATCATGTTCAAAAACAAATAGATAAATATTATACACAAGATACTGTTCATAGATATTCCTCCGCTCTTGATATTTTAGCTAGCTATTTAAAAGGTCAAAAAATTATTTATATGGAGAGTAGAGAATCATGTCAAGTCCTTTTAAATAAACTTATGCTTCCATCAATTGCTCTTACTGCTGTTGTATCAATATTACAAGAAGTTGTTTGTAAATTAGAATATGGTTCTCTTATATTAGCCGGTGTTAATGCTTTTATTGCCTTTTTATTAGGTGTTATTAATTTTATGAAATTAGATGCTAAATCTGAAGCTCATAAAATATCTTCTCATCAATATGATAAACTTCAACATAATATGGAATTTCATTCTGGTCTAGTATTATTGTTTAGTAATCCTATTCTCTCTAAGAATGCCGTCGATAAATATTTTGAAGAAAGTAAAAATATCATTAATTATGATTTTAATAAAAATAGCTCTGATGAAGAGAAAACTAAGAAAAGAAATGAATTGTATAAAGAAAGAAAGCGAATTTATAATATGAAAACAAGAGAGAAAAAGACTGTTATGGATGATATTCGTGAAAAAATTAAAAATGTTCAAGATAAAATCTCTGAAATTAAAGAAAATAATCAATTTATGATTCCTAGAAATATTCGATACACTTATCCACTTATTTATAATATTAATATTTTTGCGGTTATCAAAAAAATAGATGATTATAAAATTAAAACTATTAATACTCTTAAAGATGTTAAAAATGAAATGAGATTCATTCAAGCTATCCAAAAAAATAAAAAAAAATATAATATTCATGATAACAAAGATAACAAAGAACGAATATCTGAATTATCTTCTCTCAAAAATGAACTCATACAAACAATTCTTTATTTAAATACTGCTTTTTCTGATATTGATAAATTATTTACACAAGAAATAACTAATGCTCAACTTAAAAAATCTTATTGGATTCGTTTCTTTTTGAATGATTTTATTAGAGCTTTTTGTCCAGCTAAATGTTTATGTAATAAAATATTATTGCCCTCTGAGTATAAATCAATAGAAGAAGCTTCTTCTGAACAATTTAATACTATTATGCGTTTTGATACTGAAATCAAAAATAAATATGAAATTCATGATAACTTTTTTAATAATTTTAATCCTTTTGTTTCTTCAACAAATAGAAATAAATTAATTTATAAAGAAAATAATTCTATTGAAGATAAGCGTTATGGTAAAATACAAAAATGTTATTATTAATTTTTGATAATTTTTTATAATTTTATATTAATTATTTTCTATTTAATATAAAAAATTTTCATTTTGCATCGTGGAGGAATCGAACCCCCGGCCTTCGGATGGAAACCGAAGATGTTACCACTACACCAACGATGCTCCATTAACATCAGTATTAATAATATTATTAATTTATTTTTATTAATATTGAATTAATACTGATATATGTTTTATTCTTTTTTATTTAAGTATTTTAATTTACTAAAATATATTTACATTATATTTATTAATACAAACATGACAATAATTATTTTTTAAACTATAATCATTATATTCAATATTTTTGTTGTATTCATTGTCTTCATTGTCTTCATTGTATCTATTATTCTCTCTATTTAATTTATTTAAAACATAAGGATATTTTGATATTGTTAATTCTGGAAATAAACTTGAAATTTCTATATTATTATTATTTTCACAAAATATATTTTTACAATAATCTTTATGCTTTCTATATTTTTTATTTATCAAATCTATTTTTATTTTTTCTATATAAATTATATTTTTTAATAATTTATTAACAATTCTTAAATTTTTTTTATCTTCTATCGAGAGAAATTTGTCTAAATATACATAATTATTTACATCTATCATAATATTTTCTTATTTTTTATATTTTCTATAAATTTTAATTACATTTAAATATTATTCATTTTTATTTTAAAATATAAAATTATTTATTTGTTGTATTTTATATATATGCCTTCATATTCTAATTATTCAACATATTTGAAATATAAAAATTGCTGTAGACCAATTGGAGATACTGGTCCTCCTGGGCCTGCTGGTCCTACTGGTCCTGCTGCTACACTTGATGTTTCTGGTAATAAAGGAGAAATTCTTTATTTTAGCGAAACTGATAATTTAGATAGCACTAATACTATTTTTATTACTAATGGTAATGTTAGTATAAATAATAATCTTGTTGTTAGTGGTAATTTATCTATGGATGATAATTTTATTAATGATGTTTCTGGTATTTATTTTAGTGATGGAACATATATTGGTGATGGAAGTAGTTTTGATATTAAAACTAAACAATTATTAGATATTAATGCTACTGGTGGTATTAGTGTTACTGGTAATTTAACTGTTAATGATGCTGCTACTTTTCAATCTGATACTACAATAAATGCTAATTTAACTATTAAAGGTGCTACTACTATTGATAATACTTTAGAAGTAAGTGGTAATGCAATTATTAATGGGAATTTATCTATGAATGATAACTTTATTAATGATGTTTCTGGTATTTATTTTAGTGATACCACATATATTGGTCATGGTTCTAGCTTTGATATTACTACTTCTGAAACTTTAGATATTAGTGCTGCCGGTGGTATTAATCTTAATACGGATGTTACTATTAATTCTAATATCACTATAAATTCTAATCTTACTGCTAATACTATTCACACTCAACGTTTGTTATTTCCTGGTGGTAATTATATTGACTATCAGGATGGAGTTGGTGAATTATATGTTAATGGTAATACTACATTAGCACATAGAGTTCAAATATTTTCTACTTTAGATGTTTCTGGAGCAACTACTATTCGCTCTAGTTTAGATCTTTCTGGTAATTTATCTATGAATGATCAATTTATCAACGATGTTTCTGGTATTTATTTCAGTAAAACTGGTCATATTGCAGATTATGGTAGTGAATTACTCATTGATGCTTACGATGGTTTGAATATTACTACTAAATTTTTAGGAACTAATCATTATGGTAAATTTACTATGCAAAATAATAATAAGTTACGATTTAATAATGATAATACTTATATTACTTCCAATACTGTCAATGATAAATTAAGTTTATATGGTAATTCTATTTTTATGGAAGCTGGTGTTAATGGTGATTTTACTTTTACTGGCAATCAAAACAATGTTGATTTGAATTTTTTAACACTAAGTTCTAGTGGCTTTACTATTAATTATAAAGATAGTGATGATAAACTTCGGTTTAATAATGATGATTTTGTTATTGATAATAGTAATAACTATATTGGTATCCAAACTGATTCTCCTTCTGCTACTTTAGAAGTTAATGGCAATGCTATTATTAATGGTAATTTATCTATGAATGATCAATTTATCAATGATGTTTCTGGTATTTATTTTACACAAGGTAATTTGCTATTTTCTGATTTTTCTAGTGTTAATCAAAGCGTTCAACTTCCTTCTAGTCAAGGACAACCTATTTCTCTAGAGAGAAAAACATTATTTTATGATGATAATTTTAATATTAATACAGGAGGTGCTCCTGTAGATATTTCTTTTGTTGTTCCAACTTTTAATCAATTAGATTTGACAATTTCTGGAACTGGTAATACTATAATTTCTCCTTCTCTAGATATTTCAGGTCAATATGTAGAAATATATGCTAATTTTCTTGTTACTTCTAATAATGGTAATTCTAAAACTATAGCTTTGGATATTAGTGGAGTAAATCTAGGTTCTACATTTAACGAAACTATTGATGTAAGAAGTATAAGTAAACAAGGAAGTTATTACATTACTTTTGGACCTCATATTTTTGCTCCGGAACAATGGAGTGATACTTCTGGATTTGTTATTACTGCTAATACTACTGATAATTTAACAATAGAGGAATATAAATTGATGTTTAAAAGTTATTTTATGTAAATTAATATCTAATACATTATATTCTATAATTTTATACTTATAATATATAATGAAATCATACAAAATTAATAAACATTATAAGAAGACAAAAACTAAAACTAAAACTAAGAAACAAGGTAAAAATATGAAAAAAATTATGAAAACAAAGAGAAGAAATATTAAAACTAGAAGAAATATGAAAACTAGAAGAAATATGAAAACTAGAAAAATAAAAGGTGGTGCTGGAGAAGCATTTGTAAGACATTTTAAAAATATTGAAAATAGAAAACGGGCTGAAGCTAAACGATTGGAAGAAGAACAAAGAATTTTAGATGAGGAAAAATTTTATGATGATATACAGCGTAAACAAGATAAATATTATCAAGCATTTGCTAATGATGAATGTACTATATGTTTGGAAGATTTAGATGATGATAAAAATAAATCTAAAATGGAAAAATGTTTATCTTGTTTGGATAAAAAAAATAAAAAATTATATTTTACTGATTGTGAACATACTTTTCATGGTAGATGCTTAGATAAATGGTTGGAAGAAAATGAGAACTGTCCTCTTTGTAGAGAATATATAGCCCATATACCATATGCTTCAGAATATCCAGGACGTTAAAAAAAATTATTTTGGGTTTTTATATTTTTTTTGATTTACAATTTTTTATTTATGTTTTTGGTTTTTGGTTTTTGGTTTTTGCTTTAGTTGAGTTCGCTGGCAATCTTGAGTTTCCTTTTTTGGACTTCCTTTGTATGCATTTCTAATGATTGCGATTTTTGCTTTGGTTCATGAGCTCCCATAATAAACCTATATACATTTACCTCTTGTGTTTGTCCAATACGATGACATCTCGCGACTGCTTGTTCTTCAATTGATGGATTCCAATGTGGGCTTACAAAGTATACTTCCGAAAACATCTGAAGATTAAGACCTTCGCAACCTGTTTGTATTTGTAAAATAAGAATATCAATATTTTCTGTATTATTTAATATTGATAATCGCTCATTATTTTTTGTCCTTCCATCAATGAATGCGGTTTTGTAATTTTGACCGGAGAGAAGTTTGAAAATCTCATCTATTTCTGCTCTATAGTGACAGAAGATTATTTTCTTCTTATCTTGTGGTGATGCTATTATTGTTTCAATTAGTTTTGAAAGTTTACTTGAATCATTTGTTGTAATATTTGCGTCTTTTACCATAGATGCCATAATACAAGACTGGCGTGCTTTTACTAAGAGCGGCAACTTCCTCTCTGGAATTGGAATGTTAAATCGCATGTTGTTCCTTGTTACCAGATTACTAAAATTCAAGGTTTGATGAATAAATTGGGATAGTTCTTTTTCATCATTGTTCTCCCACTCAACATCTATTTTTTTTGTATTTATTTTTGGCATTTCTATATTTACTTGCTCTTTCGTTCGTTTCATCAGGAAATTTTTTGCTATTTCTTTAAGGTTTTCAGTTTTTTGGTAAAATGTTTTTGGGATTCCAATAATATCGCAGAGAGAATAAAAGTCATTTTTTTGGTTTTGAATTGGCGTTCCTGTTACAAGCCAGTTTATTTCTGAATTTTGGGTTAAAATATAAGCACCCTTATAGATTGCTGTTTTCTTATTCCTAAGATGATGTGCTTCATCATAAATAATACGATCCCATTTTTGCTTGTATAATTCATTTTCTCTCTTATCACTGGTTGCTATCATTCCATAAGTTGTTACTATAATTGAATGATTAGTTGTGATCTCTTGGAGCGATTTTTTTGTATTTGTTCCATGATAAATATATGGTTCTTGCTCTGTTAGAGTAAGAATTATTTTTTCCCATTGGATTAGAAGTGCTTTGGGTAGAATGATTAGAGTAAGTGCTTTTGGATTTCCAATTACAAGAGACAGCATTGTGATTGTTTTTCCCAATCCCATCTCATCTGCTACCAATCCACCTTTTATGTTTTTTTCATCAATTTGAAAGCCTGATGTCTCATTATTAAGACACCATTTAATACCTTCAATTTGATATTCTTTTTCTTCAAGATTTTTATTTTTCAACCAAAGATTGATTGCTTCCATGAGAATTTTTTGAGAGTTGAAGAGAGATAAGTAGTGTAATTTTACAAAAAAAAATAAAAATTTTTCAATTTTTTTTGGTTTTTGGTTTTTGAATTTTATTTTTATTTTTTATTTTTTATTTTTTAATTATTGATAGTATGCATTATTAAAAATCTTGAATAATCTTCGTTTATAAATAAATTATTATAATCTAAACATCTTGGAGCATACAGAAATCTTATAAAGTTTTTTATTTGTTTGATTTGTTTACTATAACAATAAACATTGTGTTCTACCTTTGAAAAAGATAATGATAGGCGAATATTGTGTTTAATACAAATTTTGAACCATAATTGAATACTTTTATTGAGTATAATATATTTTGGATTTTTATTCTTATTTTTTTGATAAATCATAATATTGTTATTTAATTCCATTAATTTTTTAGAGAGAAGGTCTGTAAAAGATATCCAAAATTCATTATTGTATTTTTCTCTCTTGTAATTGGAATTGTAAATTATTGTAAGACTATCTATTAATTTATTTGTTAGAATTTCATTGTTTAAAAACCCACTATGGTTTACAAGGGTTATCATGTTGGATATATAATTGATACTTTCTAATTTTTTTTTTGTATTTTGGTAATATTTGATAATTGTATTTTTACTATTCGTGTGTTTTACAATTTTGACTATATAATATACAATATCTTGAGGGAGAATAGATAAAAGAACATAATAATTCATATTATAAAAGATCAACGTAGAGAGAAAAGTAGTTGATTTATAAATAAAAAAATAATAATGTTCAATTTTTTATTTTAATTATATACTGCAACACCTAACTTTTCTATCTTTAAACTCAATTTTTTATTTTATTTTTATTTTTATTTTATTGTCCTAACTACCCTATTTATACGCAAACGGGAAATGAGTAAGAAAACGAGAATTGAGTAACAAAAATATACCATATATTTACGAAAAAAAAAGATACACATCGCAGTTGTCTTTACTCCGGGCTAGAGAGGTTTCATGTGGGGTGATCAGTCCCGAAACTTACAACTACACTCCCGCTACTAGGGGCGCCATGACCCTAGAAGTTGAGCTCACAGAGCGTGTATCTTTTTTTATTAATAATTATTATTATTATCTTTTCTTTCTATTCAAAAAATTATTTCAATTTTTTTTACTTTCATTTTTTACACCCATTCCCTATGCGAATTTTACCACAATTTTTACCAAAAACTTAACAGAAAAAAAAATTGAAATAAGTTTTCTGATACTTCTGTTATGCACCAACAAACAACCAAAGCAACCAACTCAACAAATGGCGATGACGATCGAGCAGCTTACAAAGATGGTCGAGGCCCTCAACAAGCGCGTTGATGAGCTCGAGAAGCTGAACGGTGTTGCCAAGGAGGTCGCTGGCGACAAGAAGGGCAAGAAGGAGAAGAAGGAGAAGAAGGAGAAGAAGGAGGTTGACCCCAATAAGCCCAAGAAGACCAGTGGCTACCTCATCTACTCCAACTCAGTTCGTGCTGAGGTGAAGGAGCAACTCATTGCCGATGGTGGTGAGGGAAAACCAAAGGAGGTGGTTCAGGCTATCGCAGCCAAGTGGAAGGAGCTCACTGATGAGGAGAAGGCGGTTTGGAACGTGAAGGCTAAGACACCGCCTGCCTCGGAAGATGAGGATGCGTAGGTTAACAAGGGGATGGGTCACAAAAACTAAAAACTAAAAACTAAAAATAGCATGAAAAAAGAGAAGTTCTAATACTTTTCTTTTTTCTATTTTTCCCCTTTCCTTTTTTATTTAGTTTATTTCTCGACATATGAATCGAGAGAATTGCCTACAATGGCAAGGACAACTTTTTATCACTGTATCGTGAAAATCTGTGTCTACCCATGGAGCTAGTTTTTTTGGTCTATTAATTTTATGTCTCTCGCAACAATCGCACATGCTGAAGGTTTTAACAAGTTCTTCTTTAGAAACAATTCTATTATTATAGAAGAGGTTATTTTTCTTCAAAGAAAGAGTCAACCCAGAGTCAAACATAAACATCATCATACTCTCAAAAGCCTTTATTTTGTTTTTCAGCATATTTTTTGCCTTTTTTTGTATTAGCTCGACTGCGCTTTTCTCATTGAATGAGATGATGTGGAACAAGAGCTCGTTGGGGAGAAACACAAAACGCGGGATTTCAGTGAGAGCAAGAATTGAGTACATATTTCTCTGTTTTGGTCTCAATATAAATTTTACCAAAATTTTTTCAATTTTTTTTTTCTGCTTTTTTCTGATTTTTTCCCAATTTTTTTCCAAAAACTTAACAGAAAAAAAAATTGAAATAAGTTTTCCAATAATTCTGTTATGCACCAACAAACAACCAAAGCAACCAACTCAACAAATGGCGATGACGATCGAGCAGCTTACCAAGATGGTCGAGGCCCTCAACAACCGTGTTGCCGAGCTTGAGAAGTTGAACGGTGTCGTGGCACAGCCAGTTGAGGAGAAGAAGGGTGGCAAGAAGGAGAAGAAGGAGAAGAAGGAGAAGAAGGAGAAGAAGGAGGTTGACCCCAACAAGCCCAAGAAGACTAGCGGCTACATCATCTACTCCAACTCAGTTCGCGCTGAGGTCAAGGAGCAGCTCATTGCTGACGGCGGAGAGGGAAAGCCAAAGGAGGTGGTTCAGGCTATCGCAGCCAAGTGGAAGGAGCTCACTGATGAGGAAAAGGCGGTTTGGAACGAGAAGGCTAAGACACCGCCTGCCTCGGAGGATGAGGATGCGTAGGTTAACAAGGGGATGGGTGACAAAAACAAAAACTAAAAACTAAAAATAGCATGAAAAAAGAGAAGTTCTAATACTTTTCTTTTTTCCTTTTTCTTTTTTTTTTATTTTAAATATGTAAGAGAATTACTTTTGATACTTGTAGATTAGCTTTGCGGTATTCATGTCGTTTTTAATGATATCACACATTTCCAAGTAATCCTTCTCTCTCTCACACTTTTCATATAGCTCTATAACTTCGTAACCTTTTTCTGTGAGCTCTTTTATATATTGATCTTTATAGTTGCTGAACATCATGTCATTTGTCTTCAAAAATTCTAGAAACATAACCATGTAAAAGTTGTTACATTTCACATAATCAGTATACACCTCGAACCTTGCCTTTCTCTCTTCGCTGTAATCATCAAATGATCTCAGTGTTTTTTTTCTTAGCCTGCTTTCGATGAAGTTCTTTTGTTTGCCAATATGGCCTTCAAGGTGGTCAATCATGAACGCAATACGTGGGGACATTGGTAGAGTTTCTCTCTTAACTCAACATATAAAACCCAAAAATATATCAATTTTTTTTTATTTTACTTATTTTTTTCTCTTAGTTTTCCAATAAAAAGTTAACAGAAAAAAAAATTGAAACTCGATTTCTGTTTTATTCATATATACCAACCAACCACAAATGCCGACTGTTACCATTAGCGCCGCTGTTGACAAGATGATGAAGGCCATGTTTGCTGAGACAATGGAAGCCTGTGTTGCCAAGCTTTCTGAAAAGTATGGTTTCGATGAGAAGGAGGCACTTGAGTTTCTAGAAATTGATGGTCTAAAGGAAAAGAAGGAAGAAAAAAAGAAGGAAAAGAAGGAGAAAAAAGAGAAAAAGGAGGTTGATCCTAATAAACCAAAGAAAACCAGTGGTTATCTTCTATATTCTGCAGATGTTCGGGAACAAGTTAAGGCTAAGCTTATTGAAGACGGGGGTGAGGGTAAGCCAAAGGATGTTGTTCAGGCTATTGCTGCCAAGTGGAAGGAACTTAAAGATGAAGAAAAGGCAGTATGGAATGACAAGGCGAAAGCTGCTAAGGAACCGGTTGACGCGAATTAGATATTAAAGTAAAATAATAATACCAAAAAAACAGCATGCTGAAAAAGTTTATCTTTTTCTTTTTTATTTTTATTTTTATTTTTATTTTTATTTTTATTTTTAAAGAGAGAAAAATGTTAAAAAAAAGAAAATAAAAAAATTGATTTATATTTATTACTTTATAGATACATATCCACTAATGAGCGATGACCTCTAACATTGGCTTAAGTAGTAATATGATGTTGTCGTTCTAACAAACTGCGGGGGGAACCCGCGATTAATATTAAATTTAACACTGAGAGAGAAAGGCAAGCGCCGATTGTGGAATGCTCCTGAGTATCTCGTCAATAGATGCTATCGATAGAGTTTCGACCAACTGATAGTATCTAGAAAAAAAGGGTATATAGAGGAA
>Ga0181400_1000134_pt1 | contig 28851 bp, 13 predicted proteins | sample 23SPOviralmetaG_FD_130129 | JGI IMG/M metagenome (GOLD analysis project Ga0181400, IMG submission 130129) | Marine viral communities from the oligotrophic San Pedro Time Series (SPOT) site, San Pedro Channel, CA, USA - 23 SPOT_SRF_2011-06-22 | ecosystem: Environmental > Aquatic > Marine > Strait...
GCGCACCAGAGGTTTGGGGCGTATTTGCTCGGTCTGTTAGTGAATTAGTTCCTATACCATATGGCACACTATATACTCTACCTGTATTAAATCCACTAACGGATCCGTTAGGTGCATATCCAGGAGCACCAATATAAAGTGTACCGTTACACCATGCTAAAGAATGTCCAAATCTCATTCCTTCATGCGAAATACTGCCATATAAGTTGTTTGGAGTTAGTGTATGTAATAGAACACCTTTTTTATCGTACACATATACTGCCCCGGCAGCGCCGCCTGTTGTAGTATTTGCATTTGCCCAGCGTTCAGACGATCCTAAGCCACCACCGAGAAGTGTAGATACCGTAATACCAGATGGTTTTCCGCCTGGGCATCCTACAAATATTTTATTTCCACCAATGACAACCGATGCACCGTAATGGGAATATGCTTTTTCGTCTGCAATAGGAAGATTGAGAGTTTCTCTAATGCCATAAAGATCAAAGCCGGTCGGTGTTGCTGGACTATGAATATTACGAGTATAGACAACGCCTTCTTCTGCATTTCCATTTTGTGTAGTATGGGGATGCCCAGTAATTAAAGTATGAGTTTCCGTAACCTTCCCAGGAGTGGTTGCGTTTACTTCGACTGGTGTGCCACTTCCAGGAGTCTGGTTGCCGCCAAACCAAGGAACAATATCAAAACAACTACTTCCATATTCTACCATACCACGATGAGCAACGCCGCCAACATCCAAAGCAAGTTCTTCTTTGTTTGTCGAACTTTCAACTATTGAGGCTGGGTAGTCATTCATTGATGTAGTTTTACGATTAGTAGAAAAAACAGCAGGTTCACCAGGTAGGACACCTATGGTAGGTTCAACTAAAACTGAAGTATCATGATTTTGACCTTCAATACCGGTTAGGTCTGCAAATGACGGGCTCCTCCCGTTGGCTCCCTGAATTACTTTTTTAATAAACGCCATTTATTACTGATCCTCTAAATCGACAAATGTGGATATAACATTTTCTTTTTGCACAGTAAAAAACTCATTTTTTGTTAATGACCATAATACTGTATTTGAATTATCCGCATCATCGTTAATTGTTTGATATTGCTCTGGTATGTTTGTTACAACATCAGGGTGTAAGGTAAAAAAATCATGTATTGCTTGAATATCAAATTCATTTTCTAAATACGTTATGACTAATTTTCTATGTGCCCTAGCAGGAATTAAAATTGCTTCTTTTTTCATCTGTAATACCTCAATATCTTATTTATTATTTCTCTATACATCATAGAGGTATGTATAAAAGCCTTGAGCTAATATATTGGAACCATCTGATTGGTCTGATATTTCTACTCTCATATCTGCTCCAACATTTGATCCACTTGCAGACCAGTATATTTTTCTGTCTTGTGTAAAATCATGCCAAACATCTATTGCGTCACCAATGTCAGGATTATCCCCTGATAATTTGGTAAATCTCACATAGTATGTTCCTAATGGTGGATTACTACTACACCAAGTACTTCGTTGCTTATTGACAAGTCCTGTCTTACCCCAAACAGTACCATTTGCCTTAAACTCCCAACCGCCATCAAAATTTTCTAATTGACTATTTTCAAGAAAGCCACCATATAGTGTAATGGTTTCAACAACCCCGTCAAATAATTCTTTAGGTTTTCTTTTGTACTCTTGGTCGATATTATTATATGAGTCCTTGAGAGCTGGCGTATTATAAAAGAATATCTGACCTCTGTCCCAGCCACTGAAGACTGTGGTCGCAAGAGGATCACCAAATGCTACCAAGCCTTCAGCTGCAGCAAAACCAGATCTAAGCATTACACTATCTGATGATGAATATACCAACCCGTCTCCAGGTGAAGTTAAATTAGTCATTGGTAATGTTCCAATGAAATTGCCTTCAAGATCAAATACAGAAGGTTCCGTGGCATCTCGTTTCTTGATATAAATTCTGCCGTCACCAACACCGACTGACCTACCCCAACCTCCTGTTTCGGTGGGATTTGGATCTCTAATGATATTTAAAAAATTACCATCATAATCAAAAATAGCAACAATGCCTTCTTGAAACAAACCACCAGTAGGGGAAAAATAAGAACTGCCAATTGCTAGAATACCATTTCCCATAGAAATAGCATCACCAAATGGTAATCCATCACCGCCACTTAATCCCAGTGGTATGTCTGCTAACCCAATACTTTTAATTAAGACACCAGATAAATCATGCAGATTAACATAGTCACTTTGTGACGGTAGAGGATAATCTAATGAAGGGGGTGCGGACTGAAGACGGACAGGAATTGCCACTCTATTATGAGAACCTTCCATCGTGTTTAATTGAGCAAATTTATCTGTTCCAGGAGTATAGAATTTTGTAATATAATCGCCATTAAGATCAAACACATACACGGCAATATAATAGTCCGGACTGGCATTTCCACCATCCGATGAACAGCAAGCATAGATTCTTCCACCTATAATTTTTAAGCCAGTACTAAATACTCGGCCTCTGATACCGGATCCTGGTGGTTCTGGATGTAGGACTTTTTTAATGTACGACTTAGTTACAGAATTCCAGATATGGAACGCACCATGCCAAGCATCGACACCACCGATCCCATCGTCTTGTTCTTCACTTACTACTATTCTTCCGTAACCAATATCAACTTGTCTTCCAAACTCATCACCTGCGATCACGCCTGGTCGTGCAAGCACCTCTCCATAATTTCCTTCAAAGTCATACAAATATGCAAAACCGGAATTATCATCACCGGTGGTACCACTTGGGCTGCCAACTACAATTTTACCATCACCTATTGCTATCGACTGACCAAAATTATATGATCCAGGTGAATGATCAATATTTTTTAATGTGGGCATTACTAAATTATTATAGCCTTTTGGAAAGCTAAAATCGGAATCAATAACCGTTCTGTTTTTGTCCACATAATATGTTGTAATTTGATTGTTTACTTTAATTGCCATATTCGTGTCCTATGTTACTCTCTCATCCATATTAATATAAGTACTCAGTAATGTTTCGGTCGCACTACCAACTGTCTGTGGTAGTTTATATCTATAAACAAAACCACCTTGCCCATCAATTGCACCGCATATGAACACATAGCCATCAGCTATTTTAACTTGTTCTACTACATGCGCTTGGTTGTTTTTCAACGGATGAATATTAAATGCTTCTATAAGATTGTGATCCTTAAGTGACCAGATGTTTACACGAGCTGTACCATTAGTTGAATGTGCTGCATTTGCAGTACCGACAATAAATCCACAACCTATATCAAAATCACCATCTACTGATGTACCGTCACCTTTTGTTCCGAACGCACCACCATTAGCTCTTGCATTTACCATTTTAATTGGGCCGTGCATTTTACCTGAGTTAATTTCCCAATAAACTATGCCGCCAGGGTTTAAAACAGGTTGGTGCCATTGATCGCCTGATGAACCATCTAATGTGGTAGCTACATACCCAGAACCTACTCTAATTCTTCTTCCCATGTTTTCAGGATAAGATGTACCAGGTAGTTCATATGAAGGATAATAGTAATTTCTCATCCATTTTCCGTCAGTAGTCCAAGCAGAAACACCGCCAGTTCTATTCCAAGTTTCTAACGGCTCACCAAGATTACTAACTTGGTATCTCATATCCTTATCGGCAATAAAAAATCTACCTTCACCGTGGGCAATGGCATTCCCAAATGAGCTATTTTGAGCATAAGTAAAGGTATTTCCTAACTGATCTGTCCACCATTCTGACGGTCTTATAAATGTATTAGCAAGGGCAAACGGTAAATTTGATGTATTCTTTGCATCCATAAATTCAACCGAAAAGCCTGTTTGGGCAGCAGTACCTTGATATGATTTAGTCAGTGGAGATCCAATTACTGCTATGTCATCATTACCTACCGTAAATGTATTCTTTGATCCTGTTTTGCCTTCATTCTCATTTCTAGCATTAAGTCGAATTATAGAAAAACGGTAGTTTCCAAAATGATCTCTTACTTCAATATTACCTGGATTAGTAAAACCATTGTGATCAGCCTCGGGTTGGCCAATTAGTATTTTACCTTGTCCTAATTCAATGTGTTCGCCGAATCTTGTGGCTCCAGCTGTATAAAGAGACGGTGTTAAATTTTCCCAAAGCTCACCAGAATAATTTGTAATCCATACCTGACCGGACGTTACATCCTCTGGGTTTCCAATTACAAGTTTTCCAGCGCCAACAGCAACTGAAGTAACCTTTCCAAATTCGTTTGATGATGGGTTCCAAAAATCCCATTGCAGTTGTGGATTTATTTCAAAAAGAGTTGCTTGAATAGTTGGTGCATTTGGATAAATGACCGAAGGTCCCTCAGATGCTATCTGTGAATTGGTGGAATCATCATATATCACACCATTGGCATTATAATTGTTTATAAAAACACTCATTATGTTTTTCCTAAAATCTTTTGTCTCAAGGACAATGGGTCAACTAAATTTCTTGTTTTAAAAGAAACTACACCGGTCGGCGACATCAAGGAAGCGTTACCTAATACTCCAGCAATACCATGTTTAATATCAGCTTCTCTTGAAAAGTCATCATTGTCTATTGGATTCGGTCTAAGGTAACCTATGGTACCACCTTCCAAATCCCACACAGCAATACCACCCGGCCGAACAAATGAAGAATCGTTAGCGTTTACTTTCCTATCGGTTGCATATATTCTTCCATTATCAATATAAACTTTTCCAAATCCGATTGAGCCATACGTCCCGGCCTGATTAAAATGAACTAAGGTGTTTATATGATCGCCATTATAATTAAATAGATATATCGCACCTATGTATCCATTTGGGCCTGATACACTGTTCAGCTGATTGGAAAGTTCTGGACAAGTGACAGCTATAACTCCGCCGCCTATGGCACATTGTGTACCAAATCTCTCACCTCGTGTGATGTCAGGTTCTGGTGAAACTATTTCCCTTAAAAGGTTTCCGTCTAAATCATATATTCCTACATAGCCTTCTCTATTACTAGTGCCGGGAGTTGTACTATCACGTGCAGTACTAATAACCATTAAGCCATCAGCAAAGTCAACACATTCCGGTGCATAAGGAGTTCCATATTCAGAATTTCGTAAAGTTATTTCCTTTATGAGAGTACCATCTTTATTGTATAACCAGGTTCTCGGTACACTACCAGAGCCGCCTTTAATAGCTATTCTATCTTCACCAGCCGTTATATTGTTTCCAAACCTTGTCTCGTTGACTGAAATTGGTGAATTAATAATGAATTTTTGAGTACCGTCAAGATTATAAACATGAACTCTGCCATATGAGTTACCTGGCCATCTAACCTCTGAAAAAATAAGTTGTCCTTGAGCAATTACAATACTATTCATACCATATTGACCAACATAGGACCCAATACTACTGGTACTCGCACTTGATATGACTATTTTGTAAAGAAGTGCGTCTGGGTTTTGGTTACTTTCCAATATTCGTTCGGCGTCATATACTCTTATAGTTTTGTTTTCTGGATCACCTATTGCAAGTAAGCCATTACCAGCACCAACGGAACCTTTTCCAATTATAATACCATCATCATAAAGATATGTTGGCAGTGAAGAATAACCTGGCTCGACATGTGCGCTTGAATAATTAATTGTATCAGGATTTGTTAGGTTAGATGCTACGCCACCGCCAGATCCATATAATGCTGGTTTACCATTAGCTGTACTTAAATATTTTTGAGAATCAGCTACTTTGAATGCCATTTGTATCTCCGGACAATAGGTTGTGAACTACTTTCTATTGTTATTTATACACGGCGTTCGATGTCGTCCTCTGATAATACATCACCCATCCATACCTCAATTACCTTCACTGGCTTATTTCCCACGTTTGTAGCCTGATGCCATGTACGCTTAGGTATGTCTATACTATCACCTGTTTTATATATCTTTTTAGTTTCATATCCATTTGGAAATTCTAAATGCATCTTTAAATCACCATCAACAATGTGCCAATGTTCAGAACGTACAAAGTGTCTTTGGTCTGATAATGATTTGCCTACATCAATGGATAATTCTTTTACCTTCCAATGACCATTGTGATCTAATTCTCGGTATTTACCCCATAGTCTTTCGGTGGTTGGTTTATCCCAATTTTTTAAAATCCAACTGGAACTATTTGCTTTGTTTGTCCCACCAACACCAAACTCAAATATCACATCATCACTGAATACCATCTCAGGTATGTTTTCTTTTGTACGATCGCCACCATTGCAAAATATAATACGACATTTGGAATATTTTTCCAAAACTTTTTTAATACAATCAATTGCTGTGTCATCAGAGTCGTCAAACATTACAATCTCATCGACCATGTTTAAATGTCCAATGATTGCTTTACGCTCAGTGTAGGGCATAAATTCACGGCTCTTTTTTCTTTTTAACCAATCGTCCGAATTAATACCGACCACAAGCCAATCACATAGTAAACTAGCATGATTCAGATAATGAATGTGACCAGAATGGACTGGATCAAAACCACCAGTTACGATTCCTACAGTTTTAATTTCTTTCATTTCCATGGTTTATTTACTCTCCTTACATTTCCATAAAGCCGTGCATCATATAATCCCACACAAAATTTGACTCCTCATTAGAAGTTTTCATATGCTTTTTAAAATATGAAGGATGCACCCACCAATCTTCGTACGTTTGCTTATCATCAAGTGCAATATCATTAGCACATAAAATATAACCTGCCTTTTCTAGGTGTTCTCTGGCTACAGTTTTAATTTCCTCGCCCCACCAACATGAATTATGCTGAAACTGAATGACTGAAAATTCATATCTGTTAAATGGAATTTTTAATAATGTTTTTAATGATGCTTCCTCACAATTAATTCTTAGGAAATCAATATGTTCTTCCATACAATGACTTTTAAGTAGAGCTTCATAATCTATTTCTTCAGCATTGCCTGTAATGATTGTAGAATTTCTTGTCTGGGCATGTTTATAACATGTTTTTTCATTAATGTCAACAGAAATTCCTTTCCATCCAAATGTCTTTTCCAGTAATGCAGTAGCATTCCATGTAAATGGCTCACCGGATCCGAGCTCGATAAATGATCCACGTTCCTTTCCATCCAATACCGAGAGCACAAACATATCCTGAAAGTGTCTAGCATAATTTTCAGTTACTTTTCCAAGACCTTTAAATGGGAACTTATAAAGGCTTTTATCTTCTCTGTTATATTTTAATGAGCTTGGATAGCCTATTGTATCCAAAGTACTATTGACTTTTGTTTTTAGATCTTTATCAGAAATAATATCTTTATATTTTAAATTAAATAGAGCCTGTTTACCCTGATCCTTACCATTATCTTTCCATAGAGCCAATGCATTTAAGTATTTAATTCCATGCATTCCTGGATAATCGACATCCAAATCATTCTGATCTTTTAATGATAGACCAATACCTGAGTACATCAACGATGGTCTCCATTGATCCATGTCCTGATGCCATTTTGCAAGAAAATAATAAGCCTCTGGTCTTTGAGGTAAAACACCAACCGCATTTTCCATAATAGATCTTGCACTCTGCCACCGGCCTTTTGCTCTATAATAAATCTTACTTAATTGAATTAGAGACTTATATTGCAATTCCTTATCTTCATATTCATAATCTGCAGCACGAAGGTAAAATGTTGCGGCTGCGGCACCTTGTTCGAGCCGATCATATTCTTTAGCAAGAGCAAACATTTTTTGTGTGTTATGCGTATCCAACACGACTTCATTTAATAATTCTTGTAAAACCATAATCTATCCCTTAGTAATAAAATCAAAAAATACCTTCTGTGGCATTCTTAAAATATATGATGCATTATCTACAAGACCATATGAAATTAAAATATCACCGTCTAAAAAAGTAACCCCGGTTGCAAATTCAATATTATATTCTTGACCTGAAACAATATCATTATGAGATCCCATAAAATGGAATTCTTTTGAAGAGTAAACAATATTCCAATCATTATCCCAAATAATTACACGGTGTGCATAATTACCATCCTTACGACCAAACGTATCTCTCCAAAGATTTGTTTCGTGTGTAATAGCCATTCGTTGGGTTGGATTAATTCTAATTACTTGAGAACCACCTCTAAGATCTCTAGGAAAACTATATTTGTTTTCCTCATCCAATACAGCAGTAGTGGTTTCTTTAGTTTCAATATTATAATGAGCGACCTGTGTAGGATTGCACCACTTTACAAAGTGCCATGGCATATCCAAAACTGGCATCCAGTTCTTTTCACAATAACTACCATCACCATCTGGAGCAGGAATAGGATTACGAGAGACCTCAGTCCATATTCCATCCTTAAGTTCTATTTCACACATTTCCATTCGGCCAGTGCCTTTATCGTCATAGCAATCACGACGAACTCCACAGAGAAACATTCTATCGTCCCAGTTAAAAAGTCTGGCGTCTTCCAAGCCAACAAAATTCCATGTTGGTTTTGTGTCCAGTGTCATTTTTACTCGATGGGATGAAAGAACATTCATATCCTCATCCAACTCACACATTACATTATGAGTAGATAGTGATACATCGTTCTCTGGATGTATATACACCAAAGGGCCCCAGGCATGGGGGAATTGCTTTGTCTCGCTGTGGTATAGGATATAGTTTATGTGGCGAACATTTAAGTATATTTTACCCTCGTGTTGGAAAATTGAGGGATTCATTATACCAGTTTCAGTTCCAAGAACTTCTTTGGGGATGGTAATGGGGTGTATGCTGCCACCCCGTTTTAAAGCATATGCGGATAACCCGCCAGATCTCAAGTCGTTCATAATAACCTCAAATTATATAGAATATTTCAATTTACCAAGGTACAGTACGTGTAGTAACATCCTTTTCAGCTGCTTTTCTAGCTAGGTTAGCATTAATTGTTTCTACTCTTTTAGGAGTTTGAACAGCTTCAACCCAGGCGATCACATCGGTTTCGACAAGATCATCATAAGCAATAAAATCACTTTCTGTAGCACTTGTGGCATCAATAACATCATTGCCCATGGTGGAAACTTTTATACCATCATCGGTTGTTAATGTTTTCAGCCACCTAACTTTTATAACTGCATTTTCCAATACAACTCCATCAGAGTTTGTCTGATCAGTTGTAAATAGATTAAGAATTTTCCATGAATAGCTCATGTTGGTATCCTACCTTATTCAGCTTCTGGGTCCGTAAAATCACCATCTGCATCTGGATCTGAGGCACCTGGTGTTGGTGTTACTGCATCTTCTGGGCCGGACCATGGGAAAGAACCTGCATTGATTTCACTGACGACTCCAGCTTTATCCTCAATCTGTTTTTGGATCTGCTGGTCAATGTGAAGTTTGTATGTTCTGTCACCGTTTACTCTGTTTTGAATCCAAGCCAAAACATCGGCTTCAGCAAGGTCTGCAAATGCCTTAAATGAACCAGCCGGAACATTTTCAGCAGTAAATGGTGTAGCACCCGAGAAAGTACCATCGACGCCGTCAGCATTCGCACCAGTACATTCCCAATATGTTTGAACAACAGCACTAGGTAATGTCTCACCGTCTGCGTTCACCTGATCACGGACTTTAAGTCCAGTAACCTTCCAAGTATATGTAAAATCCATTATTATTCTCCGATTTTAGTTTAATATAAGTTATTTATTAATCTTCTACTGCGCCTGCAAAGTACGGTGTAGTTTTTAAGAAATTATATGCCTGAGTAAGTTCAGGTAGAGCACCTTCCGATGTGTCTAACATAAACACTGGCTCATATCCTTTCCACAATTGCCCAAAATCCGAATCCATAGGAGCATCTGTAGGTGCCGAGCCAATCATTCCAAGTGGTTCGGATCCATTTTCTCTTGCTTCCTTTGAAACGTAAACAGTTATGGTTACCTTGGCAACATATCCTTTCTTCCATTCACGTTCATTTTCAGCCCTTTGTTCACCGCCATTTGTCAATCCATCCTGTCTACCGGTATCTACTGGATCTGGGACATCAGCAACACGCTTTTCTACATCAACCTTAGTTACAATGTGATATGCATTAGGTACCGTAAGTCCGGTATTTTTTACTACGAAATCCTGAATTAAAGCCATTATTTACTCTCCATTAATTTATATACCATTTCTTTCAATTTGTCAATCTCTTTTTGCTGATTGTCAAGTTTTTGTTCCTGTTTATTTATTAAATCTTGTTGGTCTTTTGTAGCCTCAATAAGTACACCGACAAGTTTATCATAAGCTACACCGTAACGATCATTTTCTTCATCATAGGTAATAACCTCTGGAACAACCTTTGCTGTTTCCTGAGCAATAACACCCATATGGCGTCTATGATCTTTGTCCTCAGGTCTCCATTTCCAGTCATAATAAACACCACGTAGATTCAATACTTTGTCTAAAGCATTATCAATCGTTACAATGTTTTCTTTATGTCTTTCATCCGAGAAGGCAACAATGTCACCAGTTGCATAAATGTCACCAGAAACATAAAGTTCATATGTAGACGATGTGGTGGAAGAACCAATACCCAAACAATTATTGTCCGGATGATAGAACCAAGCCCAACGACCTAATCCTTGATAATAAAGACCGCCATAACCACCGCCTGTATTTCTAAACATCCAGTGAATATCATTGGATGCCTGTGACATTGCAAAACCATAATAGTTATTACGATTCCCAAGTAGGTTCATTGAGCCGTAGGAAGTAGTCGAGTTCGGATAGATGTGCCATCCGTTTGTACTTGAATAATAACCAGTTGTATTTGTTAACTGCCATTGAGCCTTATATGTATAGCCAGTTGTGTTGTTATTAAATGTCCAGTTTAGTGTATTGTTATTATAATCTCTTTCAATACGGATACCGCCATAACCACCATAAGCTGCCATGGTCATACCAGTATGATATTGAAGTACTAAGTCAGGATATGGAGAACTCCAAGCCCCATTTTCCTGGAAACCCCAACCATATGGCCAATCCGACCGATCATAACTACTGCCACTATTGCTTCCGTTATATGGTGAATCATATACATTAGCTTCAATGACATTCATACGAGAGGTGCCAGCAAAGTTACCATAGAAACCATCATTATCATGATCGTAGTGTATAGGTGCCCGTGATGAAGTAGAGGCGTAAGAATTACCTACAACATGAAGATCATATGAAGCAGTACCCGTGTCACCGGTACCACCACCAACTTTAATTGTATCCGCAACAACAAGTCTACCTTGTGTTGTCAGTGACATAGCACCTTGCGCAGTGTTATGACCAGTATCACCCCACCAGAAACCTCGGTCATCCTCATCATTGAACTGGAATGTCATAGCCCAGTCATTTAGACCACCGTATGTGATGCCTGATTGCATACCAATAGCATAGGATGAGCTATCATAAACACGAATCTTATCACGAGAAGAGGTAGAAGGACCATCAATCCTGACGAAGTCCATTGTATTAATGACGGAATTTCCAGCAAAATTACCGTAGTAGCTATCATTGTCCGTATCATAGAATATAGGCGCACGGAATGATTGAGATGCATAAGCATTACCATTTGCTCGAGCCTGGAATCTCCATTGATTGGCAATATCACTTGCACCCGCACCATGTTGTCCTAGATACAGCCCGGAATTTTCATCATTATTATTATTTGAATCAATGTTTATGAATACGTTATTATATGAGTTAATCCTGATATCATCTGAAATATCACCAGCCGCATTTCTTGATGTAATACTATGGTTGGTATTATCATTACCGTAGAATGTAATATAGTCACCACGATCCTTCATATTTAAACGATCAGCTGTAATCGTATTCATAATCGATGTAGAAGCTGGATCCGCATAGTAATCAGTATTGTTGGTATCGTAATAACGACCAGCATACATTGAGCCGCCGTTTGAACTATTTTCATCAAGAACAGGAATCGTTCTCCAAGCTCTAAACGAATTACCCCAAGTTGAGCGGAACCGAAGGTTTGTAATCGGACCACCAACCATTTGCCAGCCATAACGGTTAGTTCCGTTTGAATAGTGATATGATTGGACACCAACCCAGTGTGACGTACCTGCAGGCTGGTTATCTGGGTTTGACCATGAATCAATGAAACCTGATCCCCAGTCAGCAACCACAGTTGTCATGTTTTGTTTACCCCAGCCCATTGCACCTGACCAATAGTTGGTATCAGAGGTGATCCGAGGTCTTGCTCTGTAGTATTCACCAGAATCTCTTGTGTGTCCTGGTAAGGACATATAAGCCATGGTCTCGGCGTTTACACCTTTAAACCGTGTAGAGTTAATAGATGCCGGATTTAAGTACCAATTACTGTCGTCTGTGTCTCTAAAGATAGGAGCACGCATATCATTATTGGCTTCAAAGTAACCATTCTGAGTACGAGCCTGTTGAACACCATTATAATAAAGAATGGTACGAGCATTTCTTTCTAAATAAATCTGCCATTCATTATCTGGTGATTTAAAGCCCCAGTGAGAATCATCATCGAAGTAAATTCTACCAGTAGCTGTACTGTTGGAATCACGGAAAATAATCTCGCCGTGGTCACTGTTATTAGAACGAATTGACAATGTATCCGCATCATCATCATAAATATCCCAGCCATCGTTTAGGCTATACATATTTGCGTTGATTGTATTCATTCTAGACGTAGATGCAAAATCACCGTAGTAATTTGGATCATCATAGTCATAATATACGGAGGCATACAATGGATATGCCCACTGAGTAGTGTTATTTGTAGTCATCGCCATGGATGCTCTACGTGTTGTACGAACCGTACCATAATCGCCATTACCGCGGAACCCTATGGTCCAGCCTGAACCCCAGTCAGCAGTAAGGCTACTATAACCTGTGTGAAGATTTGTTACGGATACCTGTGGATATGACCATCCTTTATATTCACCAATACAAACCATATGGCGACTACCATTTGTAGCAAATCTAAAGTTTACAGCACCATAATCACTATCTGTTATCTGGGTTACTGAACAGTTTGTCCAACGGCCGCTGCTGTATGCATAACCACCAACTCTATATGTTGACATTCTACCAGTATTATATTCGTAGACATTAACATCAAAGTGCAACATTGTATTGCCGTTATACCGACCTGTTGGTAGATAAATTGTCAGAACACCATTTACAACTGATGCAGATGTTGTATAAGTAGCACCATCTGGATGGTTAAATCTGCGGACCTGATCATCGTGTAAATTTCGAACTCTGGCATAGTTCATTATTGATGTTGAACCAAAATCACCGTAGAATGCAGGGTTATCCCGGTCATAGTATCTAGCGGCATATGCATTACCATAGATTTCAGTAGTACCGCCATTTGTTCTTAGTGCCCAATTACCACTTTGGTTAAGGAAGCCAATGTTGTTACTATTATCTGCATAAACATAACCACGAGCACTGTTACCTGTAGTTGTAAATAGAATCTGTGAAGTGCTTGTTGTAGAATATAATCTGAATCTTGAAGAACTATCAGAATACCAATGCATTGCTGTTGCTTGGTTATATAAACCTTCACCACTGTTATCATTTCTGAACCAGTTACGAGCATAGAATTCAGTTGCACGTATACCGGTACCCATATTTGAGAATCCAGCAGGGTCAGCATAATATCCATCATCGTCACGGTCATAGAAAATTGGAGAATCAATCCTAGACCTGACTAATGTTTGTCCATTGCCTCGCATAATTACATTCCAATCACCACCTACACCACCATCACGGAATGAGATGTCCTCACCGCCAGATGTTGCAACAATCAAATGAGCATCATTAGTATCAGTAGCCTGAATAAAGCCACGAGTATTTCCAGCTGATGTTTGGAAGTTTGCAATACCACCACTGACGTGATATGTGGTATTAACATTGATTTGGTTCATTCGCGATGTAGATGCAAAGTTACCGTAGTAATTTGGATCATCACGGTCATAGAATATAGGTGCACGAACACTGTTATGTGCATCGTAGCGATTAGCAATATTTGGGCTATCATAATCGTGTGTTATACTGGCCGCATTATTAAATGTCATACGTTGAGATTTGCCAGGTATGATTAAGCGACTGTTTGCCGGTTGTGTTGTACTACCTTGATCATCTCTAATTGTCTGGCCATTTCTATAAATCCAACGCCATCTTGCAAATGAATTCCAGGCAGCCCCTGAGAATCTAAGATATACGTTCCGAGAATTATCAATATAAACCTGTACATCAATTTGGCCATTTGAGCCGTGCAAGTCATGCTGAATGGACATACCTGAGCTTGCGTATGTTGCCATGTGCACAGTACCTTTAACGGCACCAGGATAATTAGAATCGCGTTTGGCGTAATATTCAATTGCACCAATTGATGTAGCACTACTTAATGTTGCGACACGGATATAATAATATGAAAGAGTGGATCCGTTCCAGCTATATGGTGATCTTGAATACCATTGGCCTTGCTGTGGGTTATTCTGGTCGAATCCACCTAATGTCAATGTGTTCAGATAGGATCTATCACCTGGTTCAGCCCAATAAGATGTAGAAGATCTATCTGTAAATCTATTTGCATATATTGTATTTTCTGCATATACATGTCTGTCATTTTGCAACCAGAACATTGCTTCGTTATTACCAGATGACCAGCCTCGGCCAATACCATAGTGTGGGTTGTCATTATTAGGTGTATAACCAAAACTCAGTCTTGTTGAATTTGTGGCAGAGGTACCAATTACCCAATGCTTTTTATTTCCTGTAGATGCATTAGCAGTATCATACCCCATAAATCTTAATGTTGGGCCGTGAGTGGCATTACTAATGCGGCTTGATACAAGATTTAATTGAGGATATTGTCCTCTTATTGTAAGGTCTGGTCGTCTGCTTTCGGATACAATACCATTCGTTTTATTTGTTTCATCACCCAAAAGAATCCGAGCAGGTTGACCGCCAGTACTATTATACGCGGCTGTAGGTACCAATTGAATTCTTTGCATACGCGATTCATCAGCAAAATTACCATAAAAGGCATCATTGTCATTATCGTAGAAAGTAGGAGAATATATATTCCCTGGTGTTCTTATTCTAGTAGTACCCCAGCCGACGTTACGGCCAAGTGAAAGATCATCAGTTCCATCATAGTATAGGAATGATTTAACAGCATCGCCGGAGTCGTGACCAACAAATTCCCACGTCTCTGAGAAGTTAGCCATCATACCTGCATTTACAGTGCTAGACCATCCTGCGCTTGAGAATGTATAGTTTGTATCAGTACGCCCAATGTTTAAGGCACCTGGCTGCATATTTCCAACTGCATAATTGGAGTTAGCAATTTCACCATAAACTCTCATGGAGAGATCAGCAGTACCATCCCAAATATATGCAGCATTATCTCTATCTACAATTTTGCTCACGTTCACCTGATTCATTATCGAGGTGCCAGCAAAATCTCCATAGAATCCAGTATTATCTCTATCTCTGAATACAGGTGCATCCGCATTTCCAGTGACATCAAGATCACCAGTTACGAAAATATCATCCGAACGAATACGACCTTGGACATTTGATCTTTTTAGAATTGGCGGGCCGAACTCACGAAGAGCACCACCGCTGTTGTAGTTCATTAAGATACGAATACGTACAAATCTACATCCGCCACCATCTGAACCATTATAAACTGTATGGGTTGTTGGAATTGTTGTATATCCACGATACACATTCCATGCAGTACTGGTATAATTTACCGCCGAAGCAACAAAGTATGTAGTACCAGTATTACCAGCAATTGGCTTTTTATCTTTATCAAATCGTTCGAGACCATAGTAGAGTAAACCACCAGAGCCAGAAACATATCTGACTGCCATTTCACCATAAACTTCTTCACCAGGTTCAACAGCAATATAATCTGAATAGAATTGACGATATCCAGATGTTCTTACAACATAACTTGATGCAGTTGGTGAGTCACTACTCTTAGAATAATCACCAGTTTGCATGTTAATACTTTCGGCACCTTGGAGTTCATTAATAACTCTGCGATCCCAATATTCGGATCCATCAAAGAGTGTATCATCCGCAAGTCCAGTACCGTAGTGTTTAAGTAAACCAAGATCCTCATTACCACCATTAATAGCAAAACTACCAGCAGATAAGGTACCTTTGAAATATGCGTTACCGTTATCAAGGTCAATAGAAGCTTTTAAGTCTCCATTACCGATAAAGACGATTTCGTTTGGATTAGTTGTACTGAAGTGTGATTTATATGGATTATCATTACCAGCCCAGAAGATACCCCAGTCGGTTGCCGTTCTCCAGATCCAATGTGAATAATCCTGTCCGTCAAGGAAAATATTATTGTTACCATCGCTGGTTGTATCAAACCCAGCACGTTGAATATAACCAGGAACTCTTAAAGCTCTATCTGTATTGCCGACATCAAGATCCAACCAATAAGATGTTGAAGATGGTGCATAATAAATTGGAGCCCGCATTTGATTAGTGGCAAGGAAATAACCGTTTTCAGTTTCGGCCTGTTTGCCTCCGTTGAAATATAAATCTGTCCCGGCGTTTCGGGCAATGTATAATGCCCATTCATTGTCAGTATCATTATAGATACCAGCTTCAGATGGACCAGATGACATGAATACCCAGTCATCATTAATTGCATAACCAGCCCAGCTGTTTGTATTACCACTTACCTTTATTGAACCATAGTCACCAGTCACACCATCAATTGTATATGACGCACTGTCAACTTCAAATTTTTGTGCTCTCATTGTATTTGTGATAGACGTTCCGGCAAAGTCACCGTAGAAGTTTACATTATCTGAGTCTACAAATTTTGGTGCTCTAAATTCTGTAGGTGAATACACATGATCAAAATAAGCAACTAAATTATCACGAGTATTATATGGTGATGAGGTCTTTTTAAACCGCATTCTAATTGATTCATTAGCATCATAATCATCTTCTGATTGAAGAATTAATGCGCCCGTGTTTGTTCCAGATGGACTTTCACCATAGATTTTCCAACCGTCATTATCACCGGTTGTTTGACCGATATAATAAGTTGGTTGAGTAGATGTAGTAGTGTATGATGTACCCACAGGGTTCTGAGGCATCGTAATCCGAGCCATAACAGAGGTGCCAGAGAAATTACCATAAAAATTATTATCATCGTAATCGTAATAGGTTGGGAAATATGCATAATCATTTCCACTGTAAGCACCAATACCACCGCCATCAACTTCAACAAATTTATTAAAGTAAAATTTAGCTCTATCTGTTTGGAAGTGAGAATAACTTGTATTCATCGGCCCAATGTCGACATAGCCACTTGGTGTTGCTAATCTCCATGCATTGGAAGTACCTGGAGTAAAGGAATAATCGTTATCGGCAATATCAATAAATGCATTACCGTAAATACCATCAGCACCAAAGTCTTCGTATGCATTACCTGGATTGTTCTTTACAACAATACGACCACCAGACTCAACACTGAGCTGAGAAGCAACTACTCCGCCCCAATGGAAGGCTAGATGTGGAGGTGTCGCCGCGGCGGTTGCAGTATAATTTGATTCACGAAGTTCTATTGCCGCTGTCGTGTATGATGTACCAGTAGATGTGGATGCAATTTCAAAATTACCTTTTAATTTACCACCAGCAGTGAAATCCATATAGAAGGTCTGGTCATCACTATCCTTGAATACATCAAAGATTGCTTCACCTGTAGAATATACATCAACGTTATTTCGTACACGCAGATAGTCGGCATCTTCCATATACCAACCAGAACCCCAACCAAATGCAAGTTCTTCATCCTTTAAGAATGACGCAGTGCCACGGCCAAAGATAATACCGTCGTTAGCACCGTTCAGATAAATTGAACCATTTACATGAAGCTTTGCGGCGTTTGGTGTTGCAGTGAGTGCTGTATTGTCACCACCGTCTGTATATGATACAGAGTCACCATTAACAATAACATCACCACCGTTTAGAATTGCTGCTCTAGCAGATCCACCACCACTATACCAATAAACACTACCATCGGTATCAGATACATTATATACGTTTCCAGAAGTGTCACCTCTGACGGTGAATGTCTGTGTACCGTCAGTATACAACGATAAGTATCTGTTACTATCGTTGAAAGGGTTTTGACCGATATCTATACGGTTTAAATACATCAATGAGTAGCCGCCGTTTGAGCCACTCATAGCGAATGTTGTGTTCTGTCCTGAACCAATAGATCCATGAGGAGCAATTACCAGACCACCATTACCCGTGGTATCAGCCCATCTTGTTGAGTCCGTAATGGTACCAAATAGTGCCTTACCGGCAGCGGTCAATGATGTGGTTGTATCTGCAGGATTTAAATAATATGAATTATTATCATAATCTGTAAACTTTGGTGCTCTCAGTTCATTTGTAAATTCACTGAATCCATTTGTAATTCTGAACCGTTTTGTATTATTGGTAAATGCCTCGAATTCATCCGTAGCAGGGAAATGAATATATGTGTCAATATTACTATCACGTCTAATTTTATCAACAAGATTAATTCTTCTCATTCTTGAGGACGATGCAAAGTCACCATAATAGGTAGCATCATCGCCATCGTAATAGACACCCGCATACATATTTAATGCACTTACATCGCCACTAAACGTTCCACCGACGGCTGTAATATCACCAGTGAAGGTTCCATCATCGGCAGAAATGTCACCACTAAAAATACCATTATTTGCAGTGATATCATCTGTAATTGTAATATCAACACCAGTAACAGTACCAGCAAAATTGGCTGCATTTAATTCGGAGGTCCCAGCCGGGTCAAGGAAATATGTGTTATCATCTGAATCAATGAATTTTGGTGCATATACATCTACGGAAAAATCTGCGGAATCAGTATCAATGCTTAAGCGTTGAGCATTATCCGTAAATAACTTATATGTGTTATCGGCAGAAAATCCAAAATATGTAGTTTGATTATTATTGTGTAGAATGTAATCATCAATAGCAATACTTGACATTACAGATGTACTTGAAAAATCACCAAAATAATTTAAATTATCACTATCAATAAATGCCGGAGCACGCATATTCGTTACAGATTCAGAATATGTATTTGTTACATTAAATCTGTCTGTTCCACCAGTCGTGATGGTAAATGTATCTGCTGCACTGAATCCAATATATGTATCTGTATCACCGTCATGGAAGATTTCACCAACCAATGAAATATCATTCATTCTAGAAGTTGTTGCAAAATCGCCATAGAAGTTTAAATTGTCACTGTCATAATAGACAGGAGACCGCATTTCAGTATTAGCGGTTACAATATTTCCAGTTGCAGTTCCTGTTACATCAAGATTACCAAAGACATCAACCCCAGTATTGTTGACTGTCATTCTTGTTGAACCACCGGTATCAATATTAACTATATTGCCGGCAGAATCAAATGTAATTTTTGTATCTACGTCACCGTTATGAATTATTGAGTCATCAACATAGAGATTTGGTGCGTACACATCTACTGAAAAATCTGCGGAATCATTGTCTACAGCAAACCGCTCGACACTATTCGTTTGGAAACTAATATTATCATTCGTAAATGATATCTTTGTACCTTCATCACCATTGTGTGATAAATCGGCATCAATTCCTATGTTATTAAGTACAGAATTGCTAGCAGGGTCTAGGATATATGTATTATCATCAAAGTCAATAAATCTTTTACCAATTACATCAGCTTGAGATGAAACATTTCCTACTGCACCTATTTCACCACCGGCAGAAATATCATCCCCAGCAATGACATCGTCACCTGCAATTACATCAGAAGTGGCATTTACATTTCTTCCGGCAATGACATCATTACCCGCCCTAACATCTGTACCAGCAATAACATCATTTGTAGCATTTACACCAGCGGTATCTGTATTCGCACCTACAATCCAGTTATCATACTGATCTGAATAAGCAGCATAATTGAGACCTGCATTAAGGAAACCAACATCTCCATTATTGGAGTAAATAATTCTATTTGAACCAGCACCGTCTAAATAAATTTGAGCAGGACCACCATTATCACCTATGGTGAGATCACCCAGGATAGTAATGTTACCATTTGCAGTATCGTCTACATCTGAACGTAAAAATTGGGCTGCTTCTAGTCCGTCAACTGTATCTGCATCAAATAGGTTACCTGAGCCCTCATCAGCCGTGGTAATAATTCTACCAAGATCCGTTTCTGTACCACTGATTAGTTTCCAGTAATCGTTACCCTCGTCCCATAAAATTTGTGGTGTTCCAAGGGTACCGCGCTCGACTTCAATACCAGCATTTTCTGTGGGTGAGCCGCCTGTATAATCTGCATTAAGAGTGATAATGTTATCTGAAAGAAGAATGGTTTCTGTATTGATATATGTGGTAGTACCTGATACAGTAAGGTTACCAGTAATAATAAGACTTCCATCGAGTGTATCATCTTCATCACTGCGAAGGAATTGGAGTGAATCAATTCCATCTAGTAAATCTGCATCAAGACCAGAACCAGTCCCATCATTATCTGCATACCAAATTACACTACCATTGACTGTAGGTCCTATTTTAAAATCGGGCCCAGTAGATGTAATTTCAAATTGTGTGCTATTATTATATTGGAATTCCAACCCATCTGAACTAGGGTGAAAAACAATTCCATTATTCTGTTGCGAATTATAGACACTAAAAATATCAGAACTTAAATTTTGAATATTTAATGTTGTAGCTGAACCTTCGATGGAAAGAGTTCCATCAATATTTGTATTTCCAGTTACTTGAAGTATATCTGATGTGTTGTATGTGGTCGAACCAATAACAACACTTTCTTGCGTCAGAAGACCATTCTTTACTATGAATTTCTTATCATTAGCCATTCGGTTCACTCTCCCCAGTTAGGCTCTAATTAACCAATTATTTAAGTTTATTTATTATTATTCAACAAGGCGAGCAAAAATCTTATATGTAGTAGCCGTTGCGGATGCATTTGTTGCTACCACATTTACATTACCAGAAGATAATCCAACATCGAATGAAGCCAGATCGTTTGCGGTGGTTGAAATATTACCAAATTCAGTTGCGTATGCTGTAGTCCCATCATGAACTATAAGCATTTTTGATATCTGAGTACCTGAACTTGTTGCGGCGGTGATGGTCAATTCTCCTGATGCATAATCCGCTCCGGTCCATTGTAAAATAAGAGCAGGGAATACACTAGATGAGCTTGCAGTTAATGTAATAAGTCTTGCATAGTCCTGAATAATATCAGCCTGAACCTCAAGATCACCAGTCATTGTATCGCCGGTTACATTTACATACCTAGCGTCTGCAGTCGCCTGATCTAAGTAATTTCTAATACCTTTGGTAACAGAAACAACATGTCCAAAATCATCAAAGTCCAATGATTCAATAAATTCTGGTGATACTGCGGTATTTGCAAATACAATATTGGCTTGTGAAGAAGTATCAGCATGGGTGATGATTCTACTTGCACTTAAATCACCACCACCAGTGAGACCATCTCCGCCAGTAATGGTAATTGTTTGTAAAGCAAACCTACCATCACTTTCCGTTTCGGTATAATAACGATTATCTAGTTGACCGCCATCTAATTCTGTTTCAGTATAATAACGAGTATCAAGATCAATAGACGACACACCGACAACGTGACCGAATGTGTCAAAATTAATATCCTGTAAGACATTGCCAGCTGAATTATCAACATTTGCTTGGGCAGAAACATCTTTGTGATTAATTGTAATCGTTTGATTTGTAAACTGATTAGTGGTAAATGTACCGCCACCAATAAGTGCATCACCTGCAACAATTTCAATACTGCCATCACCAATTTGAGATGCAGCGCTATTTGCGGCCTGTGATAAAATTTCTGATGCATGCAGACCATCTAATAGATCAGCATCAAGTCCTGATCCAGTACCGTCTACGGTTTTAATTTGATTTAAAACGAAAGTAGCATCTGGAACATTCGTAAAGTTTGAATATTCAAGATAAAAGGCACCGTTGGCATCATCCAACAAATCAGCATTCAATCCAGAGCCTGGACCGTCTACTGTTTTAAGTGCATTTAAAATTTCTGTGGCAGTTTGATCTGCAGTTGCGCCATCCTCAATTAGATCAAGTTTGGCACCATCAACCGAAACATCCCTACCGTCCACATTTCCGGTGACTATAATATCACCATTGACTGTTAGATCTGTGAAGTTATCTACGTTTACAAATCGTACTGTTCCATCACCAGTTTCAAGTCGTAATGTATTATTTGCAGTTTCCCATGTAAAACTTTCGACACCAGCAACTGCGGTATTTGATAGGAGTGTTACTCGACCATCTTCATCAACTGTTATAATTGGAATCTGTGATGCAGAACCATATGTCCCGGCTGTTACACCAGTATTTGCAAGTTCAGTGGTGATATCAATAACACCATTATTTGAAACCGCAGATCCTGTAACTTTACCAGAAAGATTAACAGTGGTTGTTGCAGAAGCAAGGCCATCAAGTATAATACCATCTGCAGCAATGTCTCTACCATCAACTGTTCCGGTGACTGTAATATCACCATTTACAGTAAGATTTGTAAACTCATCTATTGGTGTTTTAAATACACCACCATCTGCTGTCTGAATTACAAAAGTATTATTGGCGACATACCAATTTGTGGCTGATACACCAGCAACCGATGTAGTATTTGCAACTGTAATTCTACCATCTTCGTCAATAGTAAGAATAGGAACAAGAGATGCAGATCCATAGGTTCCAGCGGTGACACCAGTATTTGCCAACTCGGTGGTTAATGTCATCACACCTGTATTAGAGAATGCATTACCAGTAACCTTACCAGCAAGTGTAAGATCTAAAGTGGCCGGTGGTACGTTTGTAAAATTATTATAATCTAAATAATATTCGCCGGATTGACCATCTAAAAGATCTGAATCCAATCCTGAATTAGCACCATCAACAGTCTTAATTAAATTTAAAATATCTTGTGGGTCAGCAGAAAATTCTACAATTGATTCCGTTGAAGATCCTGCCGTAACAGTAATTGTACCAACCATTCCAGAATGAATAGAACATTGATAATAATATGTTCCCACCTGATCTGGATTTGGAATCCATACAACATCTGTCCCAGCCTGAGCACCCTGACCGATGGCATTAAAAATCTGATCATCAGTTCCTGTACCTGCCGCAGTTTTTAAATATAAAGGATGTCCAACTGCATCATTGGTAATGGTAAGAGTATCACCAGCCTGAATGGAAATATTCCCATCAAGACTTACTATTGAGCCTGTTCTATCAGTACCCTGTACGATCCAATCTTGACCACCATTGTTCAGAAAGTCAACTGCAAAACTAGATGTATTTGCAAATTCTGCCTTCTTAATGAAAAGTTTGCCGTCCGCAGTATTAAGAGCGGCTTCACCAAACTCTAATTGACCAGTCGTGGGAACACGGCCGGGTGTATTAGTCTGTCTGAGTTTGATAAGCGTTGTCATATGTTTTTATTCTTTCTATTAAACCATATATTATTTAGGTTTAAAATGCACCACCGTTAATTTGAGAAACTGTCACCAATCCCGCGCTTACATTAAAGTTAGCGGCAGAAAATGCGGCGGCACCAATATTTGTTGTAGTTGCTAATTCCGTTGAAATTGTTATTTCATTATTAGCATGGCTTGTGTTAATTCCTTCACCACCAATGAATCCTAGAGTTTCACCTAATCTAACTTCATCAGCAACCCCAGTATCAGATCCGAAGTTAATAAAAGGATTTGTTATTCTAAATTCTGTTCCGGTAAGGCTTAAACCATAACCTGCAGTGTATGTTCCAGCACCTGAGAACTGATACCAATTAATATCATCGCTATTAAGTGTAAAGAGTTCAGCATCGTCTACCTGTGCTACCCAACCAGTACCATTATTAACAGTACCGTCAGTTACAAATACAAACGATCCAGGGATTTCATCACTCTCGTTGAAATACTCACCTCTGGTTAATATCCAAGGTCGTGCAGGATCTACTGCATTCCCGTCCTGAGTAAGAACATATGCACCGTTTTGAACTGGATCTGTTTGATCCTTTACAAGAACACGGTCACCAATTTCCCAATTAGTTACACCATCCAATGCAAATGGTGCGTTGGTTGGACCGGTTATTATTCTTAAATCGCCGTCAAAAGTTCCACCTAAATCAGCAGTCGTTGCCGCCAGAGCAGATGGTATTACACGTAAACCTTGAGCAGTAGCATCAACATAAGCCTTATTTGCTGCATCAGTACCTGCTGAAGGTGATAAAAGATTTGAAATACGACTTGAATTAACATCTACTACATTGGAGGCTGGATTTAAACTTAAATCACTCTCACCTACCGTGGAAATTTCATTGGTCGTAAGTGTTAAATTACTATTAACTTGAACACTGGTGCCAACATCAATAGTTGTTCCTACAGTTAAACTATTATCTATTTCTAGTTCATTTAAAAGTGAATCAGTCCCAGCAGGGTGTAGGAAATATGAAGTATTATCAATGTCAACAAAACGTTTTGCCTGAACATCCCCATCCGGAACAACCCAATTACTGGTTGCACGTTCTGCATATGCGGTATAGTTAAACGAGTTATTAAGGAAACCAACCCTACCACCGGCTGCATACATTGTTGATACAGTACCTGAGCCATCTGTAAACGATAGCTGAGTGGTAGACCCACCATAACCAAAATGCATTCTATTAACTCTGGATTCACTATGGGGGTCCATGTAATAGTTTGGATTATTTGAATCAATAAATCTAGGTGCCGAAATATTACCTGTTAAAACACCACCAGCTAATGATAGATATCTTGCATCCAGGTTTATTGCTGATGTTGTTTGAACGTGACCGTAATCATCAAAGGTCATGTTCTGAATAACTGTTCCGTTTACATAGCCCGTGTCACCAATTACAGATGTATCACCGTGCATAATTGTAGCAGTAGAGCCTACACCTTGGGTATGATATACTACAATTGAACCGTTGGCCTCACCTTGTACATCATTTACAAAGTTGAAATTAGCGGTTAATGGAATTGTTACGTCGGAAACACTGAGTACGGTATTTGATCCTACCATATCTCCGGTTATATTAATTACAAAATCATCAATAGTTGAATTAATAACACCATTGGATGTTGCATCTTCATATGTGTAGGAAATACCTTGGTGGGTTCCAAATCTGAACTGAGATGCCGTAATGTCTTGTGAAGCTTCTTCAAATTCCACAATAGCATTTGATTGCAATACAAATGGGACCTCAGTCGCATCAATGATTCTACCAAAACCATCCACTGTAAATCGAGGCGTATAACCATCGTTACCGTATCTGCCTGAGGAAACACCAGACGGTGCCAATTGGATTAGGAGTGCGTTATTTACAAATTCTGCATTAAGTCCAAGACCAATCTCAAATGATGGATCATTATCCAAGAGGGTCATATTATATGTATTGGAACCTTCCAGAATATCTAATGTTCTGGTAAAGTCACCATTTTCCAAATAATCAAATGTTACAACATCGGTATTGGATGTAGGATTGGCAACATTGGTGATCTTGGTTCCTGATGCATTAACTGCACCATTTGCTTCCAAAAATAAATCTGCATTAGACGTTATTTTTGTGTTGACATTTAGCTCACCGGTGTTATAATTAATTATGACCTTATTTAAACCATTACCAAATTGTACATCACCTGATGAATCAATCCGTGCTCTATGAACACCGGCGGTAAAGAAATCTAATTGGTCATTATCTGCATTAGGACTTGATTCTGCAACAATCTTTGTATCTTGGTCTACGTCAATGACGGAACCTGCAAGTCCAGCCCAAATATTCCCATCATATCCTTCAAATCTACTATCAGTAGTATTATATCGGATCATACCGGTTTCGGCTGAAGGTCTGTCACCAACTGCACCAACAGGAAGTTTTAATGCACCAATAGTACCAATGGAAACAACTTCGGAATCACTCTTAATCTCAGGTGTAAAGATTCTATTCCATTGCTTACCAATTGTACCAAGATCATAAGTTAAATCATCATTAGGAACTAGATTACTTGTAAAGTCGGCAACGACTTCGATTGTATCAACATCAGCATCACCAATTGTAATATTACCACCGAGGGTAAGGTTACCAGTAATATCGGCATCACCGTCAACTGTGAGTGTAGATCCATCAAAACGTAGTGTATTGCTATCTATAAGTGATCCGCCAGAACCAACAAATATAACTCTATTTTCTGTTAGGTTTCCAGCTGAAAGTCCTGAACCTCCAATGCCTCCACCTATTGAAAGAGTACCACCAATATTCGTATCGCCGGTGGCCCAATCAATTGTAAACTTATTTAAGCCATCACCAAATTTAAAATCACCGTCTGCATCTAATCTTAATGTTTGATTACCAGAGTTGAAAAAATCCAATTGGTCGTTATCAGTACCAGCACCACTTTCAGCAATAATTTTTGTATCTTGGTCGACATCAATAACACCGCCAAGACCCGCCCAGGCAGTACCTTTATAACCTTCAAATTGATTATCAGTGGTATTATATCGAATCATACCTTGTTGAGCGGTTGGACGATCATTAGTTGTACCAACAGGCAAAATTAATCCGCCTACACTGTTGACATCAACGACATTTGATGTTATAATAAGACTATCGTCTTTACCAATAATATTATCAAATGTTTGAGTGTAATCTACTTCAAACTCGGTTCCTAATGAACCAGTTAAGGTGAGACCTCTACCGGCCGTAAATGTACCAGTACCTTGGAATTGTGAGTAAATAATACCATCAGAATCTAATTCAAATGTCTCGGCATCCGCAACTGTGGCAACCCAACCGGTTTGACCGTATGTAGTACCATCAGTTACAAATACAGGGAATCCAGCAATTTCTTTTGTTTCATCACTGTAAATAGGTCTTTGCAGAATCCATTCTGAAATTCCATCACCAATCTGAATGAGTTCATACCGACCGTTTTCAATTGGATTGGTTTGGTTCTTTACAAGAATCCCATCACCAAGACTCCAATTAGTCACCCCATCAATATCCAAAATAAGAGATCTTGGAATCGTAAGAGTTGATGAAACGTTTGTATTTGCTGTCGCATCGAATGGATTTTCAGCATAGGTTGCGCCCAGATCATCAGTCGTAGCAGCAATAACAACTATTTTTTCAAATATATCTTCTTGAACTAGGTCGACATATCTTTTGTTAGCTGGATCTGTTGGGTCTACCGGATCATCTAGTACTCTAAAGCTGATTGTTAGATCATCAATCGTATTATCCAAATACCGTCTATTCACTGCATCTTGTGCATCTTCCGGATCATAGATATTGGATATTCTGTGGTTGTTTACATCTACAACACCACCAATTCTTGGACTTAATGAAATGTCCTGTGAACTTGTAATACGATTTTGAGTAAATGTAAGTTTGCCAACCTCGAAAGTGTCGAGTCCCAAAAGAACATTTGAAGATTCACCTGCGGCAATAGATGTATTACCAATAGTAAAATCTTTTGATCTGATTATATTGCCGTTAGGTCCTGACTGAACCTCGAAGTGATATGACCAAAAAGTGCTATTATCAAACTGAGTGATATGACCAAATTGATCTATATCAATATTTGTAATAAAATCAAGTGGATCGTTAACCGTGCTAACAGCTGTAGAAGTATTGGCGTGATGAATTACTACGTTTGCAGCTTCAATACCGGTATTACCAGATACTGTAATGCCTCGACCAGCATCGAGATCTCTAATATAGCTTCCTACAGTATCGACGCCAAGGGTAACTGAATCAGGTGTGATTACAGGTTTTGATTGGCCCTGTGCAACAATAGATCTTGTAGTATCCTGTTTTGGTGTAGCCCGTATAGATCTCGAGCCGCCAACTTTAACCTTAATACTCATTTGATGATCCGTCTCTAAAAATTGTGTTTAATTAAATTATTTATACACCTGATCTATTATGCCATCTCCTTAATGTACATTGTATCGCCACAAATTCCAAATTGCATCCGAGCGGATTCGTTGCTATAAGCACTCATATCTACTCTAAGTTTATATGCAACAATGTCTCCGGCATTACCGCCGTGTGTGTCAACAAACAAAAAGTGTTGAGAGCCATAATATGTGCTAGATGGTGGGAACACAAACTGTTTTAAATCAGTAGCGTTTTGCCCGTTAATGTTTCGTTCCAAAACAACAACTATTTCAGTTGTGTTATCTGTTACGTTTGCGATTGATGCATCTAATTCAACTTTAATTCGGGTAAACCCTTCTGAAACTGTTAAACTAGTTTGTATATTAGGACCGAGACCGTTATCGCCTGCGGTAGCCTCACCTCTTAAGTAACTACCAGATGTTGTAGTAATACCGGTAGAAAAGGTTGTACTCTTTCCGAAAATCCTAGAATCTTCATTAAATCTTTTTTGGAGTGGTAACCAACTACCACCATTGGAGAAAAATGCCTCCTGATCCGCATCACTTACTGCGATGGCACCATTATAGGTATTTGCACTAGGGAAACCAAGTTGTGACCCATATTCAAAAGGAATAATGGCAGTGGTGGTTGTGGCATTTCCTCTAGCTATGACATTATCTAATGTACTTGTTTCTGTATAGCTTGTGAGATAACTAGATAAATCTGCAGGAGTAAATGTAAA
>Ga0181400_1000135_pt1 | contig 28790 bp, 7 predicted proteins | sample 23SPOviralmetaG_FD_130129 | JGI IMG/M metagenome (GOLD analysis project Ga0181400, IMG submission 130129) | Marine viral communities from the oligotrophic San Pedro Time Series (SPOT) site, San Pedro Channel, CA, USA - 23 SPOT_SRF_2011-06-22 | ecosystem: Environmental > Aquatic > Marine > Strait...
CTTATCAAAACATTAAAGCTGAACTGAAGTCAGTAAAGAAGGTTCGTAAAGAGTATAAATAAAAATAAGAAATAGACCTGTGTTATACTAGGACGATTTAATGGCATTAACACGACTTCAAAACATCATTTCATCAGTAGAAGGTAGAATCATCTACGTCAATCCTGATGACTTTGACTCCACTGATGCAATTGATAATAAGGGCAATTCGCCAATCCGACCATTTAGGACGATTGCAAGAGCTGTACTTGAAGTAGCAAAATATTCATACGTCAGTGCAGGTAATGCTGACGATAAATTTGACCAGTTTACAATTATGTTGTATCCTGGTGATCATATTGTTGATAACCGTCCTGGATCTTATGCATATAATGTTGATGGTGCAACTATTGTTCCTAATGTAGATACTCAGTTTACTGAACTTGCAAGTGAAGGTAATCTTGGTTGGAGTAATTCGACCAAGCAGTACGGCGATTTATTTAGAATCACTAATTCTACTAGGGGTGGTTTGATCATCCCTAGAGGTGTTTCTATCATTGGTCTTGATTTAAGAAAAACAAAAGTCAGACCAAAGTATATTCCAGGTGGTGGTAATAATACAGCACCACAATCTCTGACCTTAAACTTTGATGCAGATATAACCAATAGAACTCAACTTACCATCAACAGTGCTACTGGTGGTGACAAGGGTGATATTAATGATGTATATGTTGGTTCTGTTTTTAAAAATGGTTTGGTAAATGCTAATAATGATGTATTAATTTCTCCAGGCACAACGATTACTTCATTTGAAAGTACTCTTGGTGGAACACAGTTTATTGCAAACATTTCAAAACCTCATGCTTTTGCAGTCACTACTACAGGTACTCAGGCAGAATTAGATCTTCCATTTGAGGATGATAATACAAGATCTGCTGTATTCAGAATTACTGGTGGTTGTTATTTCTGGCAATTCTCTATTTTTGATGGCGATCCTACTGGTGTATACAACGCAAGTCCAGTAATACCTAAAGACCATGGGACAGCATGGTCTGAGGGCACTGTTGCTCCATTCTATAGTCACACTAAACTTACTATCTTTGAATATGCATCATTGCATGATCTGCATGTATTCTATAGAAAGGTAGCAGATGCTATCTTAACGGTTCTTCCTGATAAGATTGAACCTATGATTCAAGAGAATAGAATCGTTGGTCCTCTTTCGGATGAAGTTCAGATACTTAAGGTTACGAGAAATGCAACTGTAGTTACTGTAACTCTTGCCCAAGAATTGAATCTGACTGCAGGAAACTTTGTTTCAATTGGCGGTCAAGGCGTTAACATCATCACTGGTAGTAGTAATACTAATGGATATTACATTGGAGAAAAGAGAGTTTCTTCTGTAATTAGTAGAAGTGAATTTACTTACATACTTACTCCATCAGATGTTCAAGCTTTAGATGTTTATGAGACATCTGAAGATCAAGATGCAGTTCAGGGTGGCACTCAAATTGTATATTGTACTGCTGCATTAGTAGAAACACCTGAAGATAATGTAACTATTAGTCAGAGTGCTAAAGCAGAAATTGAGATTGATACTGTTGAATCTGCATCTCCATATATCTTTAATATTTCTTTGAGATCCACTCAAGGAAGTTGTGGAATGCACGCTGATGGTTCACGTGCGACCGGATTTAAGTCAATGGTCGTAGCTCAATATACAGGAATCAGCCTTCAAAAAAATGATTCTGCATTCGTCAAGTATGATTCTTCTATTCCTCAATATATTAGTGCTGGATCAGGTGGTCATAAAGATATCAATGCTATCTATGAACCAACTTCTAGAAGTTATCATGTTAAGGCATCTAATCGTGCAGTAATTCAGGCAGTTTCTGTTTTTGCTGTTGGTTATGCTGACCACTTCATCGCTGAAGATGGTGGAGACATGAGTATTACGAACTCAAACTCCAACTTCGGTTCAAATTCGATGAGATCCATTGGATTTAGTGATCTTGCATTCAAAAAGGATTCTCTTGGTGAAATTACTCACATCATTCCTCCAAGAAATATTGAATCTGTACCTAGTAATGTATATTGGGAATCTATTGATACTGTATTAACACAATCAGAAGCTAATAATACTAGATTATATCTTGAAGAAAGAACTCAAGAACTTTTAATTAGTGCTTTTGGATCAGGATTTTCTGTTGGTTCTTATGATGCATTTTTTAATGGTGAAGACACAGGAAAAACAATAAATGTTACCGCAGTTGGTACTGGTGCTGATGCTGGTAAAGTTACAGCAGCAACCTTTGATCAAGGTGATTATGGTAATTTGCAACCGGGAGATAAAGTAACTATAAATTCACCTGCTACTGGTGGTCTTCCTGCAGAAATTACTTTTGGTGGTAGTTTAACATCATTTGCTGGAGAATATAAAGTTGGTGAGAACACAATTGATCAAGATGGGGTTGCTAAAGAAGATCTCCTTTATGTTCCTCTATTCCCAACTGGCAGTTCAACTCAACAAGTAATTCAAACTTCTCGAATTGACAAAGAGAATACTACTGGAAAAGTATTTGAGTATGATTATAGTAACAGTAATTGGTATCTTAGAGTAAAATCTGCTTTTAATGATATCTACTCCATCATATCTACTAATACTACAAAGTATGGTGCATTAAAAATTGAATCTACTCCAACTTCATACATCTCAAGAATTGTAGATGATAGAATTGATGATGATAAAATTTATAGATTGCGTTATGTAACTCGTCGTGATGCTACCGGCACTACTCCATCATTCCCACAAGCAGGTTATGTTATTCAACCTAAGAAAGGAAAAGTTGATGGTGTAGGTGATAGATTCACTGATGCTGCAAACCTTTTGCTACTTAACAAAGAAGTTATGGCAACGGACCTTGTAAGTAGATACAAATCTTTTGAAGGTACTTCTTCTACCCCACCATTGCAAACTTCTGCTGGTACGACTAGTTGTGAAGAAGATATCATTAGAATTATTGAAACTGTTGCCTATGATTTAAGATATGGTGGCAATTCTAGAAGTTATGATGGTGCTGCCCTTTATACATCAGGAACAGGTGCAACTGGAATTACTGGTGAAAGAAGTGAGACCGTACTAATGATTAATGCTGTATCATCACAAAATGGTGGTTCAGATAATTTTGATGGTCTTAAGATGATGTTTAATCACGTCATTAACAATGGTGTTGTTGGAACAAATCCTGCTGGCGGTCCTACAGGAACAGAAAATGGTGTTGCTGTAGGAGCAAAAGTATGGGGTGACTCACCAAATTCTTTAACTCCTGAATATATTGTTGGACAACCACAATTAATTAATGTAGAATTTGGATGTACTAATGTTCTTAGTGCTGCTGATACTCTTTTAAATATTTACACGACTGCGTTAGGCAGTGATTCTTCTCCAGGCACTATTGGTGCTTTACCTGCTAGAACTACAAGCAGTACAGCTTTCCCAAGTGAGAGTAAAGTTGTCAATGGTCCTACATTTAATTTTTATGAAAGAATTAGTGGTCAGGAGTTTAATGACGTTTATTACATCTATGAGGTAGAAGAGGAACAAGCATTTAGTTATAATGAATCAACTGAAGTAGAAACTCCAGGTATCTACTATCTTACTGTCCTTAAGGGATCTGTTTATATTAATGGTTCTAAATCACAAAGTCAATCAGTTCTTCCAGGTAATACATTTAGATTCAGTCAAGAAACTACTGATTTGTATCCAAAAATTGATCTTGATAACATTGTAAATGATCCTATCATTGCAAAGAGTATTGCTGATCCTGAAGTTATCGGTAGAGTTAACACTCAAGATGGTACAGATTCAAACTTTAATGCAAGTGTCAATAAAGAATTTAGTATTACTAAGGAATCACTTGCATACCTGTTAGATGAATATCTAACTAATGAAATAGAGTGGGATTGGGACGGTGTTGGTGATAACAGTATAGTTCATAGTAGAATTCCAAACTCAACTTCTGGTGGAAGTGGAGCAGTTCTAACTTCAATGGCATCTAAAAGTGGTTCTAGTGAAGTAAGAAAAATTGATATTAATCCTAACGAAAATGGTTGGAAAATTCTAGTAGAACTTCGCAGACCATCTACGATTAGATCTGGTAACCATACATTTGAGTATGTTGGTTTCGGACCTGGTAACTATTCAACTGCATTCCCAATTAAGCAGACAAAAGTTCTTACTCCTGAACAACAAAAGTATTCTCAATCACTTAAAGAAGCAGGTGGTATTGCATTCTATTCTGGACTTAATTCAAATGGTGACCTGTATATTGGTAACACTGTCATTAATGCGGTCTCCGGTAAAACTACTGAGAATCAAATCAATGAACTTACCTCATTGACCATTAAGAATAATCTTAATGTACTTGGTGGAACTGGAAATAGTATTGCATCTAATTTCCAAGGACCAGTTAATTTCATTGGTAACATTAATGCTGATGGTGGTAAGTATATATTCTCTAATCTTCAGTTAAGAAATACTGCTGGATTTACTACTAAGTTTACAAATGGAAGCACTGCAACACTTCCTTCGACTGCAATTCCAAGTGATATTCAATGGAATCTGAACCCAGTAGATGGGGGATCAGCAGGTCATGTTTATACTGAAGGAACACTTGAGTGGAGACCATTTGGTTTAATTGGAACTGAATCTATTCATAGTTACAAACATCCTTCAGTTAATGGTCAAAATCAGCAGACCCTACAGGTTGGTGGTGATTACGATGCTGCTGCATATGATTCTCAAACATCATACAATTATCGTTACAACTTTGATGTAACTGAAAGTGCTAGAATTGGAAGTAGAATGAGTATTGGTACTTCAACTTCTTATGATGGAGGATTTGAACTTACTTCTAATACTGTAACTGGAAGAAAGACCAAGTTACATATTTCTAATGATTGGTCGGCAGAACCTAACCATCCTAAGAAGACAGGTCTTTTGTTATCAGTAACTTCTAACTCTGGTGAAACAATTGATGGTATCAATACACGTAAGTATATTGATTGTTTGAATGTTAGTGAAGATAGTGTATTCAGTGTTGATGAAGGTGGTAATGTTGAAATTCCATCAACTGCTAATTATGGTCTTGCTAGTAAAGCATGGTCTGTTACATTAACTGTAGTTGGAACAGGTGCTACTAATACTGTTGATACAATTAGTTTCGGTAACCTTACTTCAAACTTCTTTACTGTAAATAATGTTAGTATTGATAAGTTCTCAGGAAGCACTCCAGACGGTACATTTATTCCTGGAGATTCTGGTTTACCTGGCCAATCATTTGTATGGCAATCTGAAACAACTCTTGATTCAAAAACATTCTACGGTGCTCCTGGTCAACTTTCTGCTTATGCAGGAAATTCAAATTCTGTAATGATCTTTATCAATGGTGTCATGCAAGATCCATTCTTGGATTCACACCTTGCTACTAATAATAGATTGTATTTAACTTCAAGTCCACAAGTTGGTGACATTATTACAATCCGTGGGTTCGCAAGCTAATAAATAAAATATAGGGAAAACCAAAAGTAAATGGCGTTAACCAGAATTACATCAACTGTTATCAAGGATAGCACTATTGAGGAGGGTAAGTTTACTAAGCCTTACCTTGATTCGGAATCTGCAGATACAGCAAAACAGGCAATTACATTCGAGTCGAGTGTAAACATTTCAAATGGTACTGGAGTAAATCCTTATTTCACTGCCACTAATGAAGTTGTCCAAATTGAGGGTTCAAACGGGAACGCCTCAGTTTTAAATATCACTAAAGGTGGTATTGCTTTAAGTGACGGTGACATCACTATTAGTGATGATACAGCAACTCGTAGATTAAAGACGCCATATTTAGATGTTGGTAATGGAAGAGTTGATGGTCAAGGTGATAACTTCCCTGGAATTTATTTTGATGGTGCAATAAAAACAGGTTTCTACCGAACTGCATCACCAACAGAATCTGTTAGTATCAGTATTGATGGAAACCAAGTTCTCTCAGTTGAACCGGCAGAATTTAAATTCGGAACTAATGATCTTAAGATTCTAGGTAGTGGGGGATCATATACTTCGTTTGCTGGATATGAAACTTCATCAGGTTCTCTTACTTTTGGTAAAAGTAATGAAAAATTAGAATTAAAAGTAGACAATGATATAGTTGTCAATGTAAGATCTGTAGATGCTGGTGGTAATGCTTATCCTGATAATGAAAATCGAGTAGGTATCAATACCACTACTCCAGCAGCAACTCTTGATGTTAATGGAACAATTAGGGGAATTAATTTCCAAGGTCCTGATGGATCATTCCCTGTAGGTGACTTACCCATCATTCCAATTGTGAAAGGTGGTCTTAATATCAGTACTATTGGATCTCCAGGTCAATTACTTCGTGTTAATGAAGGTGCTACAGCATATGAATTCTTTGATCAATCAAGTGGTGACCCTAATAATCTAAAATCTTTTGGTGTTGCTGGTGATGGTGCTTTGTATGACGTATCAAATAGAGATATTGGTACTGCTAGTAAAGTAAGATTGTACCTCAATAGTACGTTAACTTTTAACGTAGACCATGCTGTCAAAGTATTTGGAATCAACACTACAGATTACTTAGATTATGATTGGGAAGGTCTTGCTGGATCTACCTATAATGGTTGGGCATCTAGTATTGATGGTGAACAGTTAAACTTAATTTCTGATAATGGTCCTACTGGTGGATCAGTGCAGTATACATATTATGCATGTTTGATGAATACGAAAACTGGGGTAATCTCTACTCCTAAAAAGTTAAAACACAAAGGACCACAAACAAATGAGTACATTTTAAATTATCCTTTAGGTAATTTTAATGAATCAATTTATAATACTGTACCACTAAAAAGACCAACTATTGGTGCTCCTCATGCAATTCTTCTTTACAGAAGAGTAGATAATACAAATGTTATAGTAGATGATAGAAATCAAAATCAAATTCCAGATCATAATGATAAAGTTAATCTGATTGCAATTATTGGTAATAGAGATATTGGTTCTTCTACTCAAGATAATTTCAACTATAATGATTATGGTCCATATAATAGAACTAGTTGGGGTGATTTCAATACTGATGGTTCATACAACCAACAGTTCCAGGAAGTTGGTAATATCCCATGTTCATTACCTCTAAGTAATATTACTAAGAGAAAGGCACGTCCAGGTTGGGCGTATAGAAATGTTGATGAAGTAAATTATGCAAATAATACGATTACAATTTCAGATGCAGAAGAATCAGACAATTCTGATAATACAGACACTGCAATCCTAACTCTTTTAGATCTGAATGGATTTGATGCTAATAATAAAGGATTCTTTAATTCAGTTCAAGTATCACATGATGATACAGTTCCTTTACAAACTGCTATTGATGAGCAAGTACAAAAAGGATTAAATTCTTTGTATGTCATTGGTGGTACTTATCTTGTAAGAAGATTGGTCATTCCATCTTCGTTCTCATTTCTTGGTTCTGGTAAGGCGACTAAAATTAAGAAGCAATTTTTTGATACTGAATATCAAAAAACAACTGGGGCGTTAGAATATAGTAGATTCTATTCAGCGATATGGTTGAGAAAGAGTTTAACTGATAGTACATCTCAACCCGTCAAAGATGTTACCATGAGAGATATGGTTATTGATGGTAACTATAATTCACAGGTAAGATTGGGATTATCTACCACACCTCAAGCAAATGCACTAATTTATGCTGAAGAAATTGAAAATGCTAACATATCAAGTTTAGATATTAAAAATTCTATCGGTGATGCAATTTATGCTGAAAGTTCAAATAGATTATCAATTCAAAATTGTAGTGTGTTTGATAATTCAACCACATATAGAACATTCGACAATCCACTCAATGCAACTAATTCGACAGTATTAAAAGTTTCTGACTCTGCATTTCTTGCATCACCTGGACCAGTAGATATTACAACTTCTGAAGTTGTTGCATTCAATTCATGTATTATTAGAAATTGTGGAACTGGAATTAGAATTTATGGTTCTAAGAGTGCAAATACTGAAAACAATTTAGTTCTTGGTCCAGATGATGAGTGGATTCCGACTGAGGATATCTATGATAGTGATTATAATTCTGTAAATATTATATGCTATAAAACAGTTGGTACTGGGACTAATGGTTCCGTTAAATTCACTTTTGTTGAGGATAACCTTGCTAAAGATTTAACGAATACAACTGTAAGTGCATTTGTATATAAAATTAATGTTGATAATCTTGGTAATGAAACAGTTACTGGCGCTTTAACTTACAGACAAGGAGGTAATCCTAATAATCCAGAAATATCTGTTCTTGCTGCAAGTGTTTATGATGCTGATAATGGTGGAGTTCAAATTGAAATTGTATCAGGTATTGATGGTAATGGAAATTATGAAATTTTCCCACAAACTGCTACACAATCTGTTCATTCAATTCCATACAGAACTCGACTTTTAAATGGTGCTATTACTAATAACTACAATTATATTGGATATAGTGTAGTTGGTCAAGAGTCGTTGGCAATTGGATCTGCTGATGAATATATTATTGACGGTGTAATTGGGTATGATCCAATTAAGCAACAATATGAAATCAAAATTGATTCTGATAATGTATCTGATTTTGCACCAGGTGATTTAGTTACACTTAAAGAACATGCTACGACATATGGTTTGCCTGCAAATCTCACAGTCGTTGATTTTGGATTTGCAGAGCAATCCTTTACTTTAATCCTTTCTTTCACTGGAGGATTTAATAACTATCATGGACTGACTAACGTCGGTTCAGGATGGAGTCCAACTGCTAATGGTGGAACTGGCGAATTGACAGTTACATCTAACGCCAGAGGATATATAGAAAAGAAAAGATCATTCACAATCGCAAAAGGTATCATCGGAGTCGAGTAATCCATGCCAGTAAACACTAACGTAAACAATAACTCTGCCGTTGTTGTTGTCGGCAGAACAGCTCCAGTACCTACTGGTCAGCAATCTGCAGCAAAATCAATTCCTGTAGTAGTTGCTTCTGACCAAGAAGCGATTCCTGTAGAAGAACAAAATAAGCAACAATCTGAAGTTGCTCTATCTTTGCTAGGTATTCCTAGAGCTGAGGTTGCTCTAGGCATCTTTGCTGATGTTAACACATACGATGTTAATCCATCTGAATGGTCCGCAGAACCAATCCAATTAAAAACTGTATTAGCAGAGGATAGAGCTGATTATCTTGGATTCCAAGGACAGCAGGACTGGGGTTTAAGTCATGTCCCTGCAGAAGCAGGAGCACTTATTGAAGCACCTGCTACTGAATATGCAGTTTTAACTTCAAAGAGATTCTTTAGATACCAACCAGGTCGTGTTTCTGCTGGTACGTTTGGTGTTAAATTTGGTCGTGCTCCTATCACTACATTACTTTCAACTAGTGATTTCCCTGCGGGTAATGGCACAACCTACATGATGTCTGGTCAAAATAATCAGGTTAGACATCCATCAATTAAGAAGTATGGTGTATTTGATAATTTTGATGGTTACTATTATGAGAGTATTAATGAAAGTCGTGGTGACAACTTCTGTTGTGTAAGAAGAACACAATCATTGATTAAGCAGAAGTCACAATACTTCTTCTATAATCCAACTGATGCTAATAATGTAAAGCAGTATGGAGCAGCACAGTATGAAGATTATGGCAATTTTGAACTTCCTGGAATTTATTACAAGTATCATGGAGATGCAGTTATCCTCCGTGATGGACTAGTTAATATTCATGCAGGTCTTTTTGATCCATCTTTGCTGAAGGACAAAAGAAATATTGATATTGCAACAATCAATGGTAATGCAAGTGGTGGTGAAATCATCCTAGACACTGTTGAACGTGAAATATCTAATTTCGCTTATAACAATGTAACTGGTAGAGCAACTGTTACTACTGTTGGAGACCATGGATTTCAAGATGGCGATAGTATTACTTTAAAAGATATCCTTCTTTCATGTAATACTGGTGAAAAACTGTATCCTAATAAGTATTCCAGAAAGTTTTTTACTGTTAAGGGAGTTTCTGGTCAAACGATTACTGTTTATGTCGGTAAGTCCGACTATGATGGTACAGCTGCATTTACTTCTACATCCACTTTCTCTAGTGGTACGGTGGCACAAGTTGCATATACTTTTGCTACTGCTAATCAGAGTATTAGTAAGATTGAACGTGTTGATGGTGGTCAGTTAGAAATCACTACAGGTCAAGATCATGATATGATTGAAGGTGACATTGTAGAATTTAAGGATGTCACGTGGGATAGTGGAACCTGGCCAGATGCTTCTAATGACGACCACCAAAAAATCTTTAAGGTTAGACGTGTAAAGAATAATAGGATCTTTGTTATTGCAATTGGTGATGAAAATTTCTCTGGTTTAACTGATGCATCAACGTATACTAGTGGTGGAACTTATAGACACATTACTGCAGTAACCAACACCAATGGTGTGGATGATATCAGTTCTGGTACATTTGTAGCTGGTTCAGGTATAATGACCATTAACTTTGGTACAAGTGCATCTGGTTTAGGATTTAGTATAGGTGAAGATATTGAACTTTCAAGTATTCAAACTTCTTGTAGTTACAATGTACCAAATAGTGAGGGATCTCACACTGCTGCAAATCCATTTAAAGTTTATCCTGCGAAGGATGATGAAGATACATTCCCAATCAGTAACGTAACTAGTAATACGTTTACCTTTGAACTGTTCAAATCAACTATTGTTCATACCTATCAAGGTGGTGGTAGAGTAACTAATCTTGGACTTAGAAAAGGTTCTTCAATTTATTATAATAAGAATGGTCAAACTACTAATGGTGTTGATGGTGGCATTTATTTCGTTGATGAAATTATTGGACCAAAAATAAAGTTGACGGTTAATCCAACAAATGGAGAAACACCAACTTCTGTTTATAATACAAATACATTAACTCCAGTTGAATTCGGTCCATCATCAAATCCAGTACAATATAAGTTAACCCCTACTGATGCAACTTATAATCCAACGACCGGTATCATGTCGGTCACGGCAACTAATTCTGGTGGTACTACACATGGATTAGTCACTGGAGATTTGATTAGATTTAGTGATTATTCATTAGGATTTACCTGTGATCTTGATGGTAATACTGCAACTAAGTATTATCCAAGACCAATTAATCCTACTCCTGCTGCAGGTTTAAGTTCATTTGACCCTCTTCAAGGTAAATTTGTTGCAGTAACTGTTACTGGAACCACGACATTTGAAGTACAAGTTCTTGCAGCAGCACCATCATCAAATGAAGATACACATGATTTTGTATATGGTTCTCCTAATAGTATTACCGTAGAAAAAGTAAGACCATATTTAATAACTCCTGCTCCATTCATTCTACCTGATACTTCAGATAATCAGTATAATGGAAGTTATAGTACTAGTGAACCTGATGATTTTTCAAAATGGAGTAAGAATGTATTTGGTGCATTCCCATACATGTATACATTTGGTGACACTACTATTGGTTATATTAAAACTGATATAGCTGCATCAACTGAAGATGGTGCTAATGCACTTAGAGCAGACATAGATTATGTCAATAATAAATTATTGAAAGATTGGATTTATAATCATGTCAAACCTCAATATTGGCCTGTATATGAATATAGAGTTCCACGTTCTAGATTCTCTGGTGAAAAAATTAATGGTCAAGAAGATGAAGATGTAACCTATTCTGACGTAGTTTTCTCATCAGGATCTCAAAAGTTCCCTGGAGAAGCAGTAAAAGATCTTGCAACTGGTGGGGGTAACCTAACGAGATCTTCTAATTGGAATCTCAATCCTGAGAACGTTACCATGTATAAGATTGAATTCTCATGGTATGGTGCTGTTGGTGCTCTATTCCTTGCATACGTCCCTCTGGACTCTGGAGAGGCACGTTGGGTACGTGTACACCATCTGAGGGCATCAAACCAGTTGAAGGTCTCTGCACTGGGCAATCCGACGCTTCCTATCACTTACATGGTATATGGTGGTGGTACTGAATTCTGTTATGGATACTTTAATAGTTCAAAGCAGCAAAATTATATTGATGGATCTAGTTCACGTTCAGAATTCCTTGTTAAGTATGGTGCTTCATACTACATCGATGGTGGTGACCGTGGCACAGTTAGATTGTTTAACTATGCAACACCAGCACCTGAACCAATACATGGATCTAAATTAACATTTAATATTTCTAGTGGTGATGACTTTACTTCTCAACCTCCTACTAGCGGAGATTTTGCAGGAGTTCCTTACATTGATATTTCAGGAGCAACAGTTGCAGGAACTAATAACTTAGTAGTTAATGACTTTACGTTCTATATGAATGCTACTGTACTTACTCCTAATAGGGATCCTGGTGTTAAAGTTATCTGGGTAGATACTGCCAATGAAAAACTTTATATTAATAGAGTATTAAGTGGTGGTGGTGGTGGAGGAGATTACTCCTTGATTGTTGATAGACCAAAAGTTCTTATTGGTCTTAAGTGTAGAGAAGAAGTCAACAGTGTAAGAAACCGTATTCAGGTATATCCTACTAGATTGTCAATTGGAAACTCTGGAAGTTTTGCAACAGTTAAACTTGTCAAGAGTCCTGTATTCCAAACTGAAGATCTTGTTAGTGGTGATTTTGAAACTAGTTACAATCAAGGTAGTGCATTAAATATTGGTTCTATTGGTAAACCAGTAGCACTTAATAGTACAAATGTTACTAATCTTGCTTATCTAAATGAACTTGGAAGTACATTTGGATACTTTAGAGGATTCTATGATGGTAGTACCCAAATTATTACTGTCTTTGGTAAACTTCAAAAAGATGCTAGTGGAATTTATCTGTTTAGTGCATATGAAAAGACCAATGTTAACCTTTTGATCTTTGGTGATTTCTTAAGAGCAGGTGAGTTCTACGAACCAAATCCAAGTCCAGGTATTGCTATTCCTGGTACATATGAACCAACTGATACACCACTTGCTGCTCTCTCTGCTATTTCTATTAGTACTGAGCAAAGAACACCGATTCCAGGTACTGGTCAGCAAATTACAACATTGTATACTCCTTCTAATAGTGGGGAACAGTTTGAATTACAGCAATTCTTTGACTATAATAAAGATTACCTATCGTTCCCACTGACTGACGAAATTGAGACGCTATTTATCCTTGGTAGCGAAACTAATACATATAATAACACTAGTGCTGCAACTACAATTACTGCAGCAATTACTTGGGAGGAACAATAGTCAATGGCTGGAGGAAACGACTTTGATGTCAAAATCGGATACAATAAAAGAGCTGCTGCTACCAGAGATCTAACAACTATCCTTCAAGACATTGAAGGAGTTCCTCTAACTGATGAATCTGGTGCTTCTCTAATTACTGAAGTAGAAGGATTTGTTACTTCTGAATTAACTTCAGAAAAAGCATTATCTGTTGGACTACCAGTTGAGATAAGAGATGTCAACAAATTTTACTCTTTCTTGTTTGGTGGTCAATTTGAAACTAACAAGAAAGTATTAAATGCTCAGAATCAAGTCACTACTGAAGCGGCTATTAGAATTACTGACCCAGATCCAACTTGGAAATTTATTCAAAGGGGAGCTAAAATTGAAGCAGCAACTGGTGAAGTTCGTTATGAACCAGGAACTGCTATTGTTAAGGGTAATACATTCCAAGAATTTCAAATTAAAAATGTAGTTGAAGAGGGAAATGTTGGACCAAATGGAGAATTTGTAGTTAAATATGAACTTGAAGAAGATCCAGAGAATGATGATAGTACTCCAGGTAGGCAACCAATCTCGTATATTAGGAGATTAATTGTCAAAGAGAGAACTGGTGTTCTTGGCATTGTTGAGCAATTTGCTGCTGCATCTGAGGTAAGTTCTAGTTTACTTGGCATTGATCGTGCTGAGACACAATTAGGACTATTTTCCAATGTATCAACATATGGATTGAATACTGATGAATTTGTATTTTATACTGATAATCCTTATGATGGTCCTAATGAATGGACTAGAAGAGAAAGTTCATCAGGAGAAAAGCATTTTCCTGCAAGATTGGAAGAAGTTAAAAATGAGGGTGCGTTAAAGATTTGTTCTTATCCAGTACCATATAAGTTTCCATATTCTCCTAGAACTGAGAAAATTGTTAATGGTGTTGATATTAATGGAGTTTTTGATCTAGAAAGTTGGAGAAGATGGCAGAATTTTGTTAGAGTTGGAAAGGCATTATATGAGTATTATCGTGACAAGAGAGATGACCAAACTCCATCAGCCGATCCAAATTCAAACTATGTAAAATACGATAATTTGCTTGGTAGATTTTTACCTGCAATTAATATTTGGGATGATGATAATTATTATAATAGTCAATTCTATGGCGGATCAAATGAAAGATATTACAAAAGAATATCTATTTGGACTGACTCTTGGCATTTAATTGAAAATGCACAATTGTTTGATACTGTTAATGGAGAAGCAATTAGTTTTGCTTTCTTAACTCTAATAGAGTTAGGATTAAGAGGAACTGGAACAATACTTGATAATGAAGATCTAGGTATAATTGGTGCTGGAAGTTATGGAAATGAAAGTTCTATAGAATTGCCTAATAAAGTATTCAATCCTTTTGAAGAAACTTGGATTAATGCTGATTGGGATACTGCAGCATCAGGTGGTTCAGTTCCTGACTTGGTAGATTTTCGACCAGGATATGGTCCAACAGGTGGTCACTTTGCATTGCTTCAATCTAGACAAGCATTTAGATATCAACCTGGAAGAATTAGTGGATATACCTTTGGTACAAGAGCAACATTAGATAAGAATCAGGGCGATAATTATGCAGAATGGGGTATCTTTAATGATTTTGATGAATATGTGTTTAGAAGAGAAGGTGCAAACTTTTACATTGTAAGAAGATCAAACATTCCATATCCAATAGAATTTTTGAGAGAATTAGGTGCTGTAGATGAATTTGGAAATGAAGACGCTGAAATAATTACTAATTATACCAAAGTAATTAGTAATGTAACCTACAATATGCAAGAAGTTAAACTAGGTAGAGAGAAGTTTAACGGTGATAGTTTGAATGGTAATGGTCCTAGTGGTTATCTTTTAACCACGGACGAAATTACGATGTATAAGATCGAATTTGGTTGGTATGGTGCTATTGGTCTCAGATTATATGCATATATTCCTGTTGATAATGGTCAAGCACGTTGGGTCGTTGTTCATACATTTGTTATTGAGAACAAATTAAATGTTCCCTCAATGGGAGATCCATTCTTTAAGTTTAAGAATGAAATTAGAATTGGATCTGGTCAAGGTCCTGATCTTACGATACCTCAAGTACTTTATAAGTATGGTACATCAATGTATATTGATGGTGGAGATGAAGGTAAAGTAGATGTGTTCTCTGAAACATCTGATTCTAAACTTCTTCCTGCAGGTGTTGGAACAGGAGATTATGTTTCACTATTTGGACTTTATCCAAAGAAGGATATTGTTAGTGGTAATGGAGATCTGATTCCAAATAAGAAAATTATTATTCCAAAGCAGATGTCAATTACTGCTGATGGATTTGCTGAGATTAATATATTTAAGTGTCGTGGTTGTGTTGGTAGTCAGTTCCTGTACTTACCTAATATTACTGCGAATGACAATGGTATACTTCGTAAACTTAAGAAAGTAAATGAGTTAACTGGAGATAATGAGTTAGTTCTTGCTCCCATTACGATTACCACATCTGCAGCAGGTGGCAGTTTAACAACTGTAACAACAACAGATCCTGATATACAATACTTACGTAATGGTGATCGTCTTTTAGATACCGATATTAATGGTGTGTTAATTACTGGTGTTGAAACTGGTAGGATAACAGATATTTCTGAAACTTCTGGAACTTATACAATTACAATTAAAAATGTAGATTCAGTACCAGAAGAAACATCACAAACCTATACAAATGCTGCCACTGATTTAGTATTCCAACCAACTTTTATTACTACACCAATAGAAAGAAGAGCTTATGGTTTAGAATATGATGATTTTGAGGCAAAGGTGATCTATCCACATTTATATAATACTTACATTGGTAGGGTTTCTAGTGGTATTGGTAGAATTAATATTAATACTTACGTTGGTGCTAATAGACATGAAATTGATACTGAAAGATTTTTAGATCCTAGAGATATTATTGATGCATCGATACCTATTGTTCCTCCTGAAATTAATTTTACTCCACGTGATTTCTTTGGAGATCCTCTCACAGAAACTTTTGATGTACGATTATCACAACGTAAATCTGTAATTGCATCTGATATTCCTGTGACTGGACCTGATGCTGCTCTTAAATGGTTGAGAGTAGACGCAAGAGATGGTACAGCAGTAGCAGATTGGAGAATGGGATTTACACCAAATAAACCAATTATTGATCAATTCAATGGTGAACTTTTAGGATGGATAAAACCAGGAGACAACCCACAACCTCTAACAGAACTTAGAGGTGGAATAGAACAAAATGTTATCAATCTTCCTGAATCTGAATACGTATCACTAGATTATCATGCATATGAAACAGGAACTAATCTTAATGGATTTGAAGGTGGAGAAGGTTGGGGAGCAAGAATTCTTCCATTTACTGTAGATTTTAGAATACCATCTCCTCCAGGATCAAATAGTGGAAGATGTAGTGAAATGCAATTAAGTAAGCAAGATCCTATTTCAGTTTCAGTTATAGAAGTTCAAAATTCAGTATTACAGGCATTATCGCCTAGTGCATCTGGGGGACTTCCATTATCACAATGGAGTGGATTAAATACTATTCCAGAAATTGATGCTTACTTAGGTGCTCATACGCATTTCCTTAGTTCAAATTCTCCAATTATTGGTGGAACTCGTAGTCCTATAAATGGTCAATTTGCACTTAATAAAAATGGCATATTTGACGTTAATTTCTATGATAACACTCAACCCAACCCAATATCTCAAACGGGTAGATTTCAAGATATTCAAATTTCGTATGCTGTTACTTCACTAAGTGGAGATGTGCAGATAAATTACATTGTTCCTATTAATCTTAGTGTATATAATTCTTTTGAGTCCGATGGAGTAACACCAATTGTTACACCCAATCAGGAGTTCCTAATTGCATATAATAAAGTTACATTAAGAGCATGGTTTAGTGCCGGAGGATCTGCTTATGATACTCCTAATAGTTATAGCACTGGTCCAAATAGTGATGGTATTTTTGAATTTAGTGCATTCCCACTATATCCATTTGCATTCCTGAGAGATAAAGCTGATATTCGATCACTTGAGGTTCATAATACTGATTTACTAGGAAATAGGAGTACATACAATCCACAGTGGAAATGTTCATACGTAGATGGAAATCCATCTGCTGATTATTCTGTTGGAAGCAATCTCCAAACTGGTCAACTTAATGTTAATGGAGTTGGATCTCTCGAACAAACACCTGTCAGTATAAATGATCTAAAACCTTCTTCATTCACTCAAGTGACTAGATTATCATCTTCTCAAGTTGATAAGCAAGGAGAATCTTTATTGAGACCAGGAGATAACTTAACGACCCTATATATTAATAATGAAACTAAAACCTTTGACTTAACTGATGTTTTTGGATTTGATAGAAAAGTCATTACTCCAGACATTGTGAATACTGAAGCAGTATTCTTTGTAGGAAGGTCTCTTAATTCCTCTTCTGTTGATATTCAGATCAACTTAACTTACGTAGAACAACTATAAGATATGTCAATTAGAAATCCAGTCCTGTTTGGATTAAAAGTTGCTTTTAACTTTACAGATGCGTTATCTAAATTTGAATGTCTATCGAATTTAGGATTAGACATTAGAGATTTAGATGTAATTCGTGGCATCAATGAAGAAGTTGTAAAACTTGACTTGCAAAATGTATCTGGTTTGGATGTGAATCTAACCAGATATCTAGATCGACTGAAAAGTGACACTGGATTGTACTCTGGAATCGTAAATGAACTTGGGGGGTATCAATATACCCTACAAGGTAATTTAGAGGCATTTGGACCCCTCTCAGGGGGTGCTGTGAGGTATCAATACATACCATCGGATAAGGGTAGTGGACTAACTAAATCTGATTTGAAGTATGGTGATATTTCTACTTCTAGAGTAAGTTCATGGAGTGGATCTTCTCCTGATGAAACTGATACTGATCAAGCAATTTCTTATGGTGCATCTGTTCAAGTAAAAGGTGCAGTTAAAGTTGGACAGAGACCTGGTTGGGCAGGTCCTGGTAGTACAGAAGCAGTTATCAATGTACTGGACACGCCAGAACCAATTAGATTTCCAACTGAAATTGCTACTGATGTTTTAGAAATAGAATTGAATGGTGCTACCAAATATTTGTATGCAATGCGTGGTATTCCTGTAATTTTTACTACGGCATTTAAAAATCTTTCTATGAACTTTGAGTTCCTTCCAATTGCTGCCGGGAACCCAGTATTTACTATTCAAGCAACAGATCTTTCTGAATCTGAAATTACATCAACTCCTCCATCTTCAGGAAATATATCAAGATTAAGATATAATAGTCCATCATACAAAGAAAGGTTTGTAAAACTATACTATCCTCCTAATAACATTAGAGGAATTACTGCCAACTCACTTAATATTCGTTATTTACCGAGAGTAAAGTTTTTCAATTTAGATAATATCACAGTAAGTAATAATTTACTTGGCGAGATGCCAGATTGGAGAGAGATTAATTATGTTTATGATAGAGATGTTCCAGAAAATGCTCCAACATCATCACTAAGATATATTAATATTGGTAACAATCCTGTCAATCAAACTGATGATGAAAATTTACAACAGTTTGGAACTGATGTTGTAGAAAGATTGCCTAAGCAGTTGCGTGACTATTATGGTGATGGTACATATAATGCACACACTACATTTAAATTAATTCATGAGTCATGTGTAATTGTATGTACTAGTACAGAATATGATGCTATTATAGTTGATCCATCAACTAAAGTTGATAATAGTTTTACTCAGCAACTTGTTAGTGGAGGACCTAATGAAACAACCATTGTTAATGGATATTATTGGGATAAGCAAGTTCATCCTGTTACAGGAGAATATTATGTATATGTTAAAGAACCTAAAATAACTAAAGATTCTAGTTGGACCACTGTAAATATTTCGGATGAAATCGGTTGGCAATCAATTGTTACTACTACATTTATTAGGTATAAAAGTTACTTTAAACCGTTAAATTTGGCAACTAGATGTCCTAATTTGCAAACGTATAGACAAAGAAATTCTTCTGGAAGGAGAATTTATAAAAATACTAATACAAAAGGACCAAATCCAGAAGGTCAACTGGCAAATGTTGAGTATCAAACTCAATATGAGTATACACCATCAGTTGACTTAAGTGCTATTAAAACTTATGATGTATACGACAACTCATATAATAAACTTGCTAGAGAATTTACGAGTCCAACAGAATTTCTTGGTGCGGGTACTTCAAGTGCTCTAACTACTTTCACTGTTGGTGAAAATGAATCATTGAGCGCAGCTGCAGATACTCTTGATTTTAATTTGATGACTAATATTTCGGCAATTAACATCTATGACACAGGACTTCCAATTCCTTCCAACCTCGGCAGTAAAACCTCGTTAACTAGTTTAAATTGCAATTATACTAGATTTCCATCAAGAACTGTTTCTCCTCCATCAAACAGTGAACTCCATCCAAGTGGTGGATATGTAGATAATGATGGTAGTGGTAATGGTAATCCTAGTGGTATGACAAATAATTTATTCAAAGCTAAATATCCATCAACTGAAACTGAGTATGAATTAAATGGTTGTACTTCTTTATCTTCTTTAAGATTTTATGGATCTAGATTAAGTGGAATGATTCCTAAATTCTTAGGAAATGATAATTTAAGTAGTATTGATTTTAGATATACTAGCATTGAAGGTGGTAGACCAAAAGAAGCGGGTCAAATTCTCTCTGGTAGAAGATATGTAATGTGGGATGATACATTTGAAGATGCTCAAAACATCAAAAGTATTAGAATTAGAAGTGGTGTTTTAGGTAGAAATATTGGAATTTATGATCCAGTAACTAAAGAATATACTGAAGCAAGTTTCCAAGGATCCACATTTTCTCTTCCTCTTTTAGAAACAATTGATATCACTAGTACTAATCAATATTTGAAAGGTGCATTCTTCAATACTAACAATACACCAAATTTAAAATATCTGTATTCTATAAGTAGCGGTTGGGGTCAAGATATACCAGGTGGTGCTACATTACCATCATTTGCTGCTAATACAAATATTATAGAAATTAATTTAAGTGGTAATAATTTTAGTGGTAATATTGTATTGACAAATGCAAATAAGTTAAAGAAATATTATGTTCAAAACAATATAATCAACGGAGTAGATCTAAACAATTTTAGTGGACTGAGTAGTTTGCAGTATTTTATTATATCTAATAATAAAATGCGTGGACAAATACCCAACTTTTCAGTTGCTTGCCCTAATATTCAATATATTTCTCTTGCAAACAATGAACACGGTATTCCATCAGTAGGTGGAAATTCTGTATTTGTTCCAGGATCACTTGCTAATTGTCCTAAATTAAAATCTTTTGATATATCTAACAATAAATTAAATGAAAATACAGTTGATGATATTTTAAAAGACGCAGTAGATAATTATAATAATGCTCCAAGACGTAATGTTGTTATTAATGTGGGTGGAGATAATCAAGGACCATCTAGTAATCCAGTACCAATACAAAGTACTGTAACAACTACTACAAACGAGATATTCACAGTATCACAAAATCCACTGTCTCCACAAACAACATTCTTTAAACCTCAAGATTTTAGTATTGATTTAAAAGATGGAGTTAGTACACTTGATCCTAATTTCCAATTCAGTACCGAAGTTAAACAAAATGGTGTTGATATAACTAATACATTGAACATTCAGTATGGTAGTGATGTAATTCAATGGGTAAGTGGAGCATTTCCACCAGATGGTGCAACTATTGAAATTATAGTAACTACAGTACAAACTGTTACCACTATTGTAGAAACAGGTGGTCTTAATACTTTACAGCAATTAAGACAACTTGGATGGATTATTACAGTAAATAAAGATTAAGGAATTAAATGGCTAATCAAGGTTTTGTACAATCTTTAAATTTATTAGAAGTTCCTGATGGTGCTGAATTTATTCAAAACCTTGCTGGAGGAACTATTGATGCAGACATGCGATTGTTCTCTGGGTTGTCTTCAAAAAGATCTCAGTTGTTTTGGGATAGGTACTACAATACAGTATCTGTTCAGAAATCACCATCGACATTAACACAAGCAACACAATTTCAATGGCAGACAGATTTTACATATACTGATGATGATATTATATCAGTGACACCAATTAATCTTTTACGAGATGTTGCTGCAGAATTTATTGGATTTGATTTTGATGGAGTATTAACTAATAATTTATCTGGTAGTTTTATTATTTTTGATAGGGGTGAAGGATACACACCAGGAACATATAATTTAAATCTTCAAGGTGGTAATGGTAGTGGTGCAACTGGAGAAATTGTTGTTAATTCTGATGGAATTGTAAACTCTGTTGAAATTACAAGTAGTGGATATGGATATGCTTTTGGTGATACGTTTACTGCTTCACTTCCAGGAAATGGTGTAGGTTTTAATGTTAGAATTACTGGATTTCCTTGGAAAGTAGTAGTTATTGGAAATTTTGCATGGGATACTGCACCATTAACTAATCAATTACAAATTGAGCTTGTTAACACTTCTAATGCTTTAGATGGTACGTATGATATTATTACTCCAAACACAGGTGTAAACGTATGGCACTTGCCTAATAATTCTGGTAATGTAGCATATGACATTAATAGAAAAATTTATGCAGACACTCAAATTTTAAGAAATATAGAATTATATGACGCTGATGGTGATGGATCATTTACTAATTTTGATAAAGATTTAATTAATATTTGGTATGCAGGAGATGTTGCTGGTGATAGTGAAAATCAAATAGTTGCTGCTTTGAATAGTTACATTGGATCCAATGGAGTAGCATCAGGTGCAATTAGAAATACAGGACTTAGAGTATATAATTATCTTTCAGGATTAGATCCAGCACTATGGAATCTTGATGATACCGGAGTTGTTAATGTTACTAAGAATAATAATTACTTTGTTAATTATTTAACTGGATCTAACTATGTGTTTACATCAGCAGATACACTAGTATCACAAAGTCCAACAGCAACTGCATCAAGTACGAAACATGCAATTGCTGTTGAATTTCCTGTACCAAGGGATCCATCATATTCTGTTCCAAATAATGTGGTGCAAGAATATGAGAGACCATATTTTATACTAAAACACAAAATTGGTAATACTTATACTAATATTTTTGATAACTTCGGTGATTATGGAGCAATTCAAACCTGTACTACTACTCAAAACGATTGGATTAATCATGTTCAGGTAGGTTTCTACAATGAAACTTTAAACTATAGAATCCTCAACAAGTTTACTACTTTTGATGTTGATACCAATAGTACTATCTACATTGTTGTCATTGTCACATCTGGAACTGGTATTGGAATTCAAAGTTCATTTGGAACTAATCCTACACTTACCGCAATCAACGCATCTCCTGTATTTGATTCATCAAATGAATATGGAGTGATTGATTCTGACTCTGTTAGTAAGTTTTTCTTGAGAACAAATCCAGGAAATACTATTATTACGTTCTCGGAACAATTTGTATTATCTGATTCTAATTCTTCTTTTAATGGTCAAAATGTTGCTGTAACTACTCTACTTCCTGATATTATTTTACAAAGAGATGACTCTCTTACTACAGCAAATATTGAAAACTTAGAACAACCTATTATTGTTGACGACGGCACAAATACTAATTTTAATACTTCTTTAGGAGCATTTAGTTATGATATTGATGGATATTCTGAGGAATTAGAAGTAGTTAGTGATAGAGTTGCAGAAGCAAATTATTTAAGATCTACAAAGTATAGAATTGATAGAAGTTTATACTATGTTAAAGAGATTAATATTAATGGATTCATGGCATCATATGATCCAGATGAATTTAATCTTACAGACGCTAATTTAGATTTTGAGTTATCCCCAGGAATCTATATCTCATCATCACTTTCACAGATTACAAATCCATTAGCATCTGACTTTGCAAATAAAACAAGATCATTCTCTAGTGATTATAATCCGTGGAAGGATACTGCAGTAGTAGGTGCATTATCAACAACATCATTAGCAGTAACTGTTAATGATTTAGTGTGGACTAGCGAGATTAAATTAGATGTTAATACTTATATCGATGCAGTAAGTCCAGCAGAAACACTTGAAGATAACTTTAATGATGAAAGAGATGGGAGTGGTAATCCAACAGCAAATAATACTGTATCTACAGGTGAATCATTCAAACTCAAGATGTTGATTAATAATGAAGAATATTTTATCATCATGCGTAAGTCAACCTAGAAAGGTTTAGAATTGCCAACTAATAGATCATAACTAACACCACCAAATACAACTTTTAATTTTTCATTTACTGGTAATTGATCATTATCAATGCTAACTGGAATTGCATGGATTTTATCCTCAGGGTGTCTTGCACCAATACTTCTAACATTAATTAATCCATCAACATAGAGATCAGGATTGTTAATAGTCGTAGATAATCCAATTGCAGAACTATCAAATGGTGGTGAAGTATCAAGAGGAGGGCAGCATAGTTCTCTATTAGTTAATGTACTTGTGAAAGTATAAACTGATAGAGCATTAGTAGTATTTTGTAAGTTTTTATAAACAGTATTGCCTTCTGTTTTATTCTCATTGATCATTCTGATTCCAGGGAATCTATTCTCAATGTTTCTTGGTGTAGGTAATATTGAATAGTTCTTCTTACGATATTGTACATATTGGAACTGCTTAGTATTCCAATCATTGTCATCATCATTAGGTTGAATGGTTATTGGACCATCATTTTGGAATAAATTCAATAGTTCCGTTTCACTACTACTCAATGTATTAGTAACTGTAGTCGGATTAGGTTGGCGATAAGAGAATAGAGTTTCTGTATCAATGATAGCTTCAAAGTTATCAAAATGTAAAAGGTAACCAGTAGTGCTATATGTTTTAAAGTTACTTCCTGCTTTGAGTACGTAAGTAATATTACCATCTCCATCATCTTGTATTAGATTTGCACTATTGAGGAACTGTGCTTTTGCTTGTGTTTCAGTTAATGAAATATCATTACTTACAGAATAGATTCTATCTGCATAAGGAATAATATTAGCATTGTAAACATTGAATATGTTATTCACAGTTCCAGAAGTAGTAACTGATCCACCATTTGGAAGCATATTATCTGGTGCAGGAGGGAATTGAATATTAGTGAAGTTGAATGCACTACTAGGATAATCCGTGAGATCAATTTTAATTGGTTTTAATGTTGAACCATCACTGCAAAGTTCCCCATCTGTCCATTGAGGACCATAACCATTATCTGGATTTGGTACTGATTTAAGAGTATTTGCAACTCTAATTATAAAGTAATATTTCTCAGAGTTAGGAGTTTCTACATTATTCCAAATATCACCATCAACTCTAATCATGCCTTCAATAATACCTACAGGGAAGAAACTATTTACAGGGAAATTTGGATATTGTTCTTGAATTGCAGCACCTAATTCAGTACCGGATAACTGTGCATAAACTTGTCCTCCTCCAAAACGTTTCTTACCTGTAGAATTGTTAGAACCTGCAACTTTTGTTGCTTGATTTACAAAACTAGATCCTGTATATGCATCCATCCACCATGCAACAGATGGACCAGTACCCCAACTAGTATAAGATGTATTCCTATATGTTTGAGTTGGTGTAAATACCATCCTTGAAGGATGAATGGTGGTTTCAGTATTATATGTGCCAGTCAATGAAGTTTCAGTCCATCTAAGATCATTCCCAGTAAGAGGAGAACCAGAATGGATTTTAATCGGGAAGTATACTGTATTAACAGTACCTGCATCTTTATAATTATTTTGAGCACAAGAGACACCATTACAGTATGTTTGTAATGGTTTAGTAATGTCAATACCTTTATCTTGATAGATTGCTACTGGACCACCATTTGAAGTTGGATATGGATTCTGGTCATCTATTTTAAGTTCAACTCTACTATTAGGTTCATCAACTGTTGCTTTAGTGATTCGTACATATGTTGATGTAGATGGTGAATCTCTGAAGACAATTACTTGACCTGCATTGACATCATTCAATCTAGGTGAATTTGTGTTAAAGTAGTGTACATTATTAGTAGCATCATATGTTAATGTACCTGTACCAACAAATCCTCTGTGATCAAGAATCCATAAACTTGAATTACTAAACGCAACATCTGATTGTTTACTTGTTACAACATTAGCACTAGCATTATTAATAGAAACAACTCTAGTTCCATATGGAATAGTATCACCAATTGTAAATCCATTATCATTATTATTAATTACATAATTTCCAACTTCAATGTCGGTGCCATTATTTAATGTTAGTAATCTAGAGTTTTCTACCATACTACCTGTTCTAATTAAAGAAACAGAATTCCAATTCTCTCTTGGAGTATAGATTGACTTAACAGGTAAAATTGAGAACAGCAGATTATATTGATCTGCTTTACTTACTAACTGTTTCCTACCAAATGCTCTTTGCTCTACTCCATCTTCTCTACTTGTACCACCACCAACAACTGAGTTATCTAAGAATGTCTTAAAGTCGCCAATTTGATAGAACTCATAATCTTTATCATAAAGATTCTTATAATTGACAAAACCATAACCACCAGAGGTTTCAGTTCTTTGTCTAATGATCCATGCCTTATTAGTTGATCCTTGTACCACATCATCATCTTTCATAAAGAATGTCCAATCAAAAATATAATCAACATAACGATCAAGATATTGTTCGATAGTAATATATCTTTCTCTCAGGGTCAGTTCACCCATTCGGGCAACATGTAGTAATGTATTGAAAGTATTTGATTGTGCTAATGTTCTGTCTATTGCACCTGAAGTATATACAACGTCAAGTTCAGTGTTATCATTTAGTTGTTCCTGTGCTTGAACATCATATGTACTGAGCATATTAGGAGAAACATATGATGCTCCACCGCCACCGCCAGATCCACCAGGATTACCATCATTATCACTACGACCACCGCCACCACCATAGTAACCGCCACCACCACCGCCACCAGATCTGGTGTCAGATTCTCCATTACCACCTTCTAATTCTGCACCAGAACTGCCACCAAGACCACCGCTGCCGCCAGCATTTTGTGTGCCACCGCTACCTGCATTTGCACCTTGACCGCCTTCACCATTAGGAGCACCACCCTTTCCACCTAATTTACCATCACTAGTAGAACCACCGCCACCTGCTGCAATTATGAGGGCATTCTGTATTGCAATACCTGTAGGTACTTCTGTAAACAATCCAGTAAATCCACCACCCATATATCCATTTGTTCCACCATTACCACCATTACCAGTATACAAGTTTTTAAGACCTGTAGTAGCATTGACAGCATTAAGACCCTTGATTACCGTATAGGTTGTATTAGCAACCATTTGAAATTGTCCAGTTACCGTAGCACCATTCACTCTGTTTGTAGTAGTAGCACCACCACCTTGACCACCACGTAATACATAATCGAATGTTATGTTAGCATTAGGTGTAAATGACCAGTAAGAATTATTACTAGTTAAATCAATAATATCTCCTACTGCTACTGCAATCGACGTATCAGAGATAACACTATCATTAGTAGCATTATATTCTACAAGTTGAACACTACCTGTAATAGAACCTGCTGCAGTAAATGATACTAAAGAGGTGCCACTAGTAACATTTTCAAATGCGGAAGTAAGTGGACTACCATCTAAACTATAGTAATATTGTTGATCATTATTATTTTGAGTGTCAAGTTCATCATAAGTTTCATCTATTTCGACAGTAATAGTATTAACACCATTAGAACTAGAACAATTAGTAATTACATATCTTCTAATACCTGGTACTGGATCATCTATACTATATCTGTAGTCATAGATATAGTCATTTACCATCAAGTTTTCATATTCTGTATCAGTAACTGTGAACTGAGTACCACTGATAGTATTTGTTGGGGAAATAGCAACGTTAGTTCTATGTCTATATGAATTGATATAGGTCTTAAGTGCTTTTCTATCGTATGGAGTATATCTAACTGCTCCTTTCAATCCGTCAGGAAGGTCGGTAATAGTAAAGTAACCACCACTAGTTAAATTCCTACCCCATCCATTTGAAGGTTCATCAAGAGATGTGGAATCCAGATTTAATTTGTTGAATTCTTCAGTAACTTCAATAAAGAATTCAGTAATTTTAATTTCCTTATCATAATCAATAGGAGTCAGAATCCTATATTTCTGTGAAGGTACTTGACCTTCTTCAATATCAATAAAGATAAGATCACCATGCTTTAGTTGCATGGGATTTGGTAATTTTACTGATACTAACTGTCTAGTGGCATCATTGTATACTGCAAGGAGTTCATCAATTTGATCTCCATTGTATAGCGTACCTTGTAAAGAACCAGTTATACCATTTAGATAGTTAAATTGTGTTGTTGATAGAGAACCATATCTAATTAATTCAAATGATGAGGAGGAAGGATCCTGAAACTTGAAGATAGTAGAACCTGTAGTTCTAACTAAGAATCTAATAATACCTGAAACTGTTGGTTTATAGAATCCTTGCCAATTAGTACCACCAAATAGAGATGCAAAGGATGCTTGTAACTTCTCACTATAGAGGAAGTTGCCTCTTTCCCAGAAATTATCTGAAAGTGTGATGACATTACCATCTGAGTCAACGTCATCATTAAGATATAGATCTTGATATGGACCAATCAATAACCAATCTTCAATTACACCTGGTAGACCAATATTTTTATTTGTTCGTCTTCTCCATAGTTGTTGATTATATCTAACAACATCACCGATTTGATATGATTGACCATTTTCTAAAGATATACTATGTGCGTCTGCGTCTCTTACAATATTCTCGTCATCATAATACTTAGCATTAGGACCATCACCACCGTAGAAGAATGGTTCACCTGTAGAGAAATATGCTGCATCTAACCTGTTCTTAATCTTAATAAGTGGTTTGTATACTAAAGGATTAGAAGTGTTATCGATAACACCATTCTCAACAATAGTAAACGCAACAGTGACACCACTCAAACTAGCAAATGTAGAAGTAGTAATGTCAGTAATATAGATACCTTGAATTGGTATCAAATCATTAGTGGTGAAAGATTTCTCACTACCCAGCATCGTGGGAGTGCTTAAGACATTATTAAGTGCTGACGTAGGCGAGGGCAAGTCAGAAAGATTAAAGTCCCTTCTCAATCCAAATCTATTGAATTTCTTTTGAGCCATGAGTATATGGGTTGCCTTTTCTTTTTATTTATGGTATAGTATCAAAGTCAATCTCGTATTTATATGGAATTTCAAAAGTACATCGACAATCTCACCAACCAACTGCAACTC
>Ga0181400_1000140_pt1 | contig 28424 bp, 11 predicted proteins | sample 23SPOviralmetaG_FD_130129 | JGI IMG/M metagenome (GOLD analysis project Ga0181400, IMG submission 130129) | Marine viral communities from the oligotrophic San Pedro Time Series (SPOT) site, San Pedro Channel, CA, USA - 23 SPOT_SRF_2011-06-22 | ecosystem: Environmental > Aquatic > Marine > Strait...
AATTTCTATAAGATTCTTTTCCGTCCTGGGTATTCTATCCAGACTAGAGAATTAACACAAATACAATCTATTCTACAGAATCAGGTTGAAAGTTTTGGTAAGTATGCTTTCAAACAAGGAGACCTAGTTGTCCCTGGGGAAGTTGGACTTAACACCAAACTAGATTATGTGAAGTTGTCTTCTGTATCAGAAGTTGCTGTTGAAGAAGATGGCGATATCGTATACAAAAAATATGATATTAGTCAACTAATTGGCAGACAATTGCGAGGATTAAATTCTGGCGTAATCTCCACTGTTCTAGAAACAAAATTAGCAACAGAAACTACTGCTGATACTGTTTATGTAAACTACTTAAACAGTGGCAATTCTAATAATGAATCAAAATTTCGTCAAGGAGAAACTCTAGAAGTTGTTGACGGTATCAATACACCATTGTTAGTTGTTGGTACTGATGGTAGCGTACTTCCTACCAGCATTCAACTCACAAATCCGGATACGGGAGACGTAACTTCAATTGAAAGTCCCGCGATGGGATTTGCTTCTGCTGTAGAAGTAGAAGAAGGAATATATTTTGTTAATGGTTATTTTGTACGATGTAGTAAAGAAATTTTAGTAATTGATGATTACTACAATAGTCCTTCTTCAAAAGTAGGATTTAGAATCCAAGAAGAAATTATCACTCCAGAAGAAGATGCCAGTCTTTATGACAATTCTATTGGATCTTCCAATTTCACTGCTCCAGGAGCACATAGATTAAAAATTTCATTGAAATTAGTTAAGTTTGAATTCAATCAAACTACAGATAAAAATTTCATCCAGTTGCTTACCACACTAAGAGGTGCAGTACAAAGAAAGGTATCACCAACTAATTATAGTTTGATTGAGCAAACTCTTGCACGTAGAACGTTTGACGAAAGTGGAGACTATGTTGTTGGCAACTTTGATATTGATGTCAGAGAGTATGCACAAAAAAATAAAAATGGTGGACTGTATAAAGCAGATGTATTTGGACTTTACAATGGTCTAACTGAAGGAGAAGCATCAAGAAAGATGTTAGCTAGTGTCAGCACAGGCAAAGCATACATCAAAGGATATGAAATTGTCAATAAAGAGACTAAGTATCTAGAAATTAATAAGGCGAGAGCAAGTCTTACTAGTGATAATATTAGATTAAAAACTAAATCTCTCCCAACTTTAAATATCACTAACGTATATGGTAGTGTTCCTCTTAACAAAGAAGGAGCAGATCTTACTGCGTATCCATACATTAACTTATATTCTACATTCAATGATGGATCTGTAGGATTAGGAAATTCTGAACTTCCTACTGATCACAGACAAACAACAGATAGAAGAGGACAAGTTTTTGGTTCAGATGATGCCACAAAGACTATTGTTGTTGAAGTAACTAACACAACACAACCTCTCTCAAGTATCACAGATGCAAACTTTGATAATTTATTTGGGGAAATTCATTTCATTAAAACCAGAAATGATGCAGGTACTGCAACCTCCACTTCAACAGTAAAAGGAATCGCTTTTGCAAAAGTCAACAAACCATTAATCAATGCAAATGATTCTGTTAAATTTTTGGAATTGACAATTCTTGGCAAGAAAGATGATTTGGATTTATTGTTTGTAGAGTTTGATTTAGGAGATTCAAATTATCAAAGAAAAATTTTCCTTACTAGTGCAGATGCATCTACAGATGCTAACGAAATAGGTTTCATTGTAGATTACAGTGAAACAATTACACCTGTTATTGGTAGAGCAAAACCAAATAATTTCGCTCTCAAGAAAAAAGGATCTGGATTTAATAGCGACTCTGACATTATTTTATCGCAAGGTCGTCAAGCTGATGGATCTGCAACTTACAATGCTACTTTTGGATTGTCTTATTTTGATCCAGAATTCTTTACTAAAATTTTATTAGATACTGTCCCTACACAAGGAGCATTTGGAATTGGCAAATACATATTTGGTTTAAAATCTGGAGCATATGGAGTTGTTGAAGGTAGTCCTTCTGGAGTATATTCCGTAGGAAAACTGTTGTTTATAAAAACTCTATCTGGTAGATTTCAATCCGGAGAATCCATCAAGGATGAAGGTGGAAATGTAGTTAAAATTGCAAAGGATAATACAGTATCTCATTTTATTGTAACTAATCCTGGTCTTGGATATGCAGAAAATTCAAACATTGTAATCAATGGTGTTGAATATGACAATTCTGTTGTTGATCTGGCAAGATTGAACAGCGGTGCTTTTTATAGAGCAGAGATTAAAAATAAGTCTGCTTTATCTACAGAATATGCACAACCACCAGCAGTAACTGTAAAGCAACCTGATGGTTCTGCGACACCAGCTCAAGGTGCAGTTATTTTAGCAGTTCTAACTAGAAATGCAATAACAACATATACTCCGCAAAATGTAAAATCAGTTTCTGCCAAGTATGGATCTGCTGGAGAAAATGTATTCACTGCAGATGTTGTAGTTGATGATGCAGAATTTGCAGAAATTAAATCTATTACCGATTTTACTTTCTTTGGAGATAAAGGATATAACTTTATTGAATCTACTAGTTTTAATGCAGATGCTAGTAATGTGCTTCAACAGGGCGACATCATTCAATTCTCTGATACGGATAATAATCTAGTACGTTCTACTATACAGTATGCAACGATAAAACAAGGAGCATTCAAGACCAGAATCTATCTAGATACAATGCTTCCTGGTGATGTTGTTAATACTAGCATTGTACGTTTGCGTCCTAGAGTTGGAAATGCAAATCAAGGAACTCTGATTTATCCAACCGGAAGTAGTCAAATTAAACAGATTTCTTCAACACCAGAAGAAACTAAAATTAAATATTTTTTCCGTAGAGATTTTGTAACTACTGCGGCTACTTCCGGTGGTGTAATTACATTTGCTGCACAATTGCCATTTGGAACACAAAGATTTGCTGCTTTTACAGAAGAAAATTACATCATTACTGTTCTAGATCCCGGTGATTCTCCTAATGTACACACAGGAGATATTGTTTATATCGATAAAGATGCAGTAGAAATTAGTTCATCTACTGATACCAGTAGTGGACTTATTGCCGGAAGCATTAGTCTGAAATTGCCAACAACATATTTTGGAACAATTCCATCAAATGGAACTTATCCAAAGTTAAAACTGACTGCCACATTAGAAGTAGAGAATGCAAAACCAAGATTAAAAACTTCTATAGAAAATAGAAGAATTGTAATTACTTCCAGTGGTGATAGAGTAATTCCATTTAGAGGTATTAATTACGACACTGAAGTTGTTGAAACACTTTCATATTCAGATGCTTATAAACTTAGATATGTTTATGAAGGTAGTGCTACTCAACCACCTCAAGCAGATTCTGCAGGAAGTTTAATTTCTGGTTCGGATGTTACAGATAGATTTACATTCGATAATGGTCAAAGAGACACTGTTTATGATGTTTCTAGATTAGTTTTAAAACCAGGATATGAACAGACTACTGGACAACTTCTAATTGCTTTCGATTACTTTGAGCATTCTGCTGGAGATTTTTGTACCGTCGATAGTTATATTCACGAAGCGGGAGTAACTGAAGATGAAATCCCATCGTTTAATTCATCTGTTTATGGTATTATTAATCTTAAAAATATTCTAGATTTTAGACCTAAAGTAGATACTACCGCATCTATTGCTGGTTTCCAAGATACTGCATCTTTAGCATCATCAATTGGTCCATTTGCTGGTGCTGGTGCCATTGTTTCTTCTAGTCCTGCATCAGATACGAATTTAGAGTATACATTATCGTTCAGTCAAATTCAATACCTAGACAGAATTGACGGTGTATTTCTTAACAAGAATGGTAAATTTATTATTAAAGAAGGCAATTCCTCACTCAATCCATCAAAACCAGATCCTGTTGATGATGCGATTCCTTTATTCTATGCATATATTCCTGCATTCACACAAAATAGTAAAGATGTAAGAATTACTCCTGTTGATAATCGTCGTTATACAATGCGTGATATCGGCAAACTAGAAAAACGTATTGAGAGACTTGAATACTATACCACGCTTAGTGTTCTAGAACAACAGGCATTGAATATGCAAGTTAAAGATGAGATTGGATTTGATAGATTCAAGTCTGGTTTCTTGGTAGACAATTTTGAATCCCACAGAACAGGAAATTTAACTTCATTAGATTACCAGTGTTCTATTGATTCTCAGCAATCAGTCTTACGTCCACAATCAAAAGAAGATTCTTTTATACTTAAAGAAGTAAATACTAGAGAAGATCAAAGAGTTGTTTCTGGATACAAAAAATCCGGAGATATAGTTACTTTACCATATTCCAATTTAGAATTTATTGGTAATAATTTTGCATCAAAAACACTAAATCCAAATCCATTTGTTGTTCTTCAATATGTTGGAGATTCTGTTTTATCACCAAGCATTGATCAATGGTATGATACCACAGAAGAACCACTAGTTGTCGATACTAATACTGATCTATACAAAATTTTCTTATCTAAAGAAAATGTAAAAGAAAGTTTTTCTAGTTTGTATAATTCTTTTGTAATTAACTGGGTTGGTTCATCACCATCTTTCTCTTCGATTAATTCTCTTGGTAGTATTAACAGCCAAGATTCACAGTCAAAAGTAAAACTAGCGTCCACTGCTAGTTCTTCAAACATTAGTCCGAAAAATAATGATGTTGCGAAAGGAGTTCAAACTAAGACTATAAGAGGAAATTCTGTATCTTCTGCTTTGCAGTTCTTTGCTAGAAGTATTCCAGTTAAGTTTGTTGTTAGAAGACTGAAACCGAATACTACTATTTCTGTCTTCTTGGAAGGTAGGAATATTAGTCGTTGGGTAAATCCAGATCTCAGATTTACTGGGATCGCTGGTAATTCTCCATCTGCTTTTAATGGACCAGTGACTACAGATGATGATGGAAATGCTAGTGGTATTATTGTTATTCCTGCTGGTCTTCCACCAGAAGAAAATACAACTTGGACTGGAGATGTAGATACCTTATCATATGATTCTTCTGGAGAAGAAGTAAAAATTGCAGCAGGTATCAAAACATTTAGATTTACTTCTAGTCCTACAGATGAAGAGAAGTCCACTGTAACTACCTATGCAGAAGTTAAATATTATGCAACTGGTATTTTGCCAGAAAATCCAGGAACAATTGTTTCAACGAAACCATCTTTCTTTAAAGCAAATGAAGGTGTTCAATTCATAGATAGCAATACCGATAATCTTGTAAGACCAAATCCACTTGCTCAGACATTTAAAGTTGAAAACTACGAGGGAGGTATATTTACAACTGGTCTTGATCTATACTTTAATAAAAAAAGTAATAAAATTCCAGTTAAAGTATACTTGACAAATGTAGACTCAGATAAACCAGGAAAAAATATTATTCCTGGCACAGAAAAAGTTATATCCCCATTTACTTTCCTTAAAATTTTTACTAACGGAAATGTTTACTTGACTCAGGGAGAATCAATTACTGGTTCTACCTCTGCTGCAAGTGGTCCTCTTGCCAAAATTATTGATAAAAATGGCGTTGACCTGGTGCCTTCCTCTTCAGGAAGATATCTACTGACAAATGAACAAGTTTACACAATGGTTCTAGATAACCATAATGGTCGTTCTTTCAATCAAAATGAAAGTTTGATTATACCATCAGTAATCTTATCAAATAATACCCAAGGAACAAATTCGGTATTGACTATTGCAAAAGATAGTGGAAAAGTTTCTGCTGTTAAAATTCTAAACCCTGGATTAAATTATGATAGTGCCATCATTTCAATCGAGAGTCCACAACTTCCGGGAGGATCAGTTGCAACTGCACGAGTAGAAGTTTCTGGTGGTAAAATTTACAACACAGAAATTTCATTGACTGGTTTTGGATACACAGAACCACCATCAGTAGTCGTCAGAGGCGTTGGAAATGGCGCTGGAGGGTGTGTTATTGAAACAGAGATAGAGATTGACACCCCAGCAGTTAGAATGGGCGTAGCAATCGATTCAGAGGGTCTCACAAACTCTACTACACCCACACATTTCTCTTTCGATCATCCTGTTTATTTACAAAATGATACTGAATATGCTCTTGCTGTTGAAACAGATTCGATAGATTATGAACTATGGGTATCTAGACTTGGCGAAACAGATATTGCCACAAGCACAGTTATCACCACACAACCCTCACTTGGTTCTGTTTACAGATCTCAGAACACTGAGAATTGGACGGAAGATAATTTTGAAGATATCAAATTTAAGATGTATAGAGCAGAGTTTGATATTACAAGAACTGCAGAGTTAGTCCTGACGAATGAAGATTTGGGATATGAACTTCTCGAAAAAAATCCATTCCAAACCAGTGCTACAGCAAACACAAATGCAACTTCGTTATTGTTTAGAAACAATAACAATATTGTACGTGTTAATCATAGAGATCATGGATTTGAAACTCTTGGAGATTCTTATGTTTTCTATAGAACAGCACTAGAAACCGGTGGTATAACATCTGATATTTTAAACAACACATTATTCCAGATTTCTAATAGTGGAGTGGATACGTATGATATCACATCATCTATTTCTGCTTCTGGAAATATTGTAGGTGGGGGAGATAAAGTTTATGCTTCTTATAACAGGAAATATGAAACTTTATATCCACAAATGCAATATCTAACTTTTACTGGAACTAAGTTAGAATCTACGGTAAAAACTACGAATGTTATTGCAGTAGATGCTTCCAAAATTAATTATGATTCTTATGATCAGTCTGATTATGAAAAAACTTTCTTGAATGAACCCCATTACTTTACTAATCAAAAATTTATTTCTTCGAGTATTAATGAAATATTAAATGATTTAACAAATTCTCTATCATATAAGTTAGAACTATCTTCTACAGTATCACATCTTTCACCTGTTGTGGATCTCTCAACCTCCAGTGTGAAAACATCTACTAACAGAATAGAAAAAGCATATGGACAGGAAGATCGTTATGGAAGAAGAGATCAAGTTATTGAATTTTATCCAATCTACTCGTTTACTGTTTCTAACATTAGTGGAGTTACTATTCAAAATGATCAAGCAATTGAAGGATACAACTCTAAAGCAGTTGGTAAGATTGCAAAAGTTAGTGGAAATACAATTTGGGTAAAACTAAAAACTTCACAGTTCTTCCAAAAAGGAGAAAGAGTTACTTTAGGAAACCAACCAACACTAATTGAAACTGTCAATAGTGTAGATGTTCCAAGAGCAGTTGTTGATACCAATCCAATTCAAAATTTCCAGGAAATTCCTGATGCTGCCACAATTACAGCAAGAAATCCAGCTACACCAGTAGAAACTTATGACAATATTATCACTGGTAAAGCGGTAATTTGGAATGATAGAACACAAGAATTGACATTGAGGACTGACACTCAACCTATTGCTGGAGACTTTAATGGAAGAATCCAAGACAATGATGCATATGCTAGAAAAGCACAATTAGTTGACCAAGTTTCTGATATTTTCCGTGTGGGTGATATTGTATCATATCCAAATCAACCTGCTGATGAAGTTCTTTTCTTAGAAGTTGGCACTATGACATATAGCAATGGTTCCGAATTCGTTTCAGAACTTACTTCTAGAAATAGTTCTTCTAGTGCCAAATATATTACAAAGGAAGTTGCTATTTCAAATCCAGCTACCGCAATTGATGTGCATTTAACTTTGAATATTAGAGATCTTTCTGATATCGAAGTTTTATATAAATTCAAAAAAGCATCTAGTAATGAAAATTTTGAAGATATTGATTGGGAATATTTCAATGGCACAGGGCAACCAGATTCTTTGGAAATTGCTACACCAGAGAACAGCATTTCGAGTGTAATCGAAAAGCAAGAATCATATCAAGACATTACTTACAGCGTAGCAGAACTTCCTGAATTTTCTTCGTTTGCTATCAAGATTGTTATGAAGGGTACTGATCCAGCATACGTTCCCAAAATTCAAGATATTCGTGCAGTAGCAGCATTCTAATTTCCGCGTATGGGTTATATTAAAGTTAAAGGGCATGATGGTCTCGTTAGAGACGAGACCTCAGGTGCCATAGTCAATCACAGCGATTCTGCTATCCAAGCAAGACGCAAACAGCGACAGCTGAATTCCGCGTTGGACGACATAAATATCTTGAAGGATGAAGTCTCTGAAATCAAATCCCTACTTAGAGAGTTAATAAAAAATGCCCGCAATTAATGTCGCTAGAACTGATACTTTTGAAAAGCAAAGGTTAAAAATTAACGAAATTGGATCTCAGATTTTTTCAATTTCTGAAGGTGGTAGTGATCTATCCACAGGTATTTTAAAACTTGGTAATGGAACAAGATCTAATCCAGCATTAGCATTTGTTAATGAAGAAACTCTAGGGTTGTATAGACCAGATATTGGCACAATTGGATTTATTGCATCGTCAAAAAAACTTTTTAATATCTCGGAAGCAGAGGTTACTTCATACAGAGATTTAAAAATACAACAATCAATTCTTCAAACAGCCGGACTTTCTATTACTGCTGGTGGATCAAATTACGATGTTGGTATCTACAATGATATTTCTCTTACTGGAGGAACTGGCGCTGGTGCAACTGCAAGTATCACCGTAGAAGAGTTTGAAGGAACACTAACCAATGTTGGTGTAAATTATCTTCCTGGTAGTTATGCTAGTGTAAGCATTAGTGGTGGTAATGGTACTGGTGCTTTAGTTTCATTTGAAGTAGATGGAATAACAGGAAACATTACAGATCAGGGTAGTGCATACGCACCAGGAAATTATACTAGCGTTCCTTTAATTAATGGAAATGGTAGTGGTGCCATTGCGGATATTGATATTATTGGAGATACTACTATTACCGGTAATATTTCTAATGCTGGTAGTGGATATGAAGATGGAACTTATGCTGGCGTACAGTTAACTGGTGGAAATGGATCAGGTGCAGAAGTAACTATTACTATTGCTAGTAATATTATAGACAGTGTTCAGATTGCATCGAGTGGTGTTGGGTATCAAGTTGGAGACGTATTAAGTGCTGATCCATTGTTTGACGGTGTTGGAAATGGATTAAATTTTTCTTTTACAGTTGCTAGTGTCGTCAATACCGGTTATGTTTCAAATGTAATAATTTTAGAATCTGGACAAAATTATCAAACTGGAGATATACTAAGTATTGCTGACAGCAGTGTTGGTTCTGGTGGTGGTTCTGGATTTGAGTTTTTAATAACTTCTTCGCCGGGAACGGTGCAGAACTTACAGTTTAGTGATAGAGGAACCGGTTATCAAACTGGAGATGTACTGTCAATTGGATCCGGTATAACTGGATTAGCATCAACTTTAAAAGGACAAGTATTTGATGTAGCAACTACAGTAAGTTCTGGTTCTGCTAGCATTACAGTCGCTGATACTACTGGCATTATTGCTGGAATGGAAGTTACTGGCAGTGGAGAAAGTGATGTTGGCACAATTGCTACAGGAACTACTGTTCAGTCTGTCAACAGCGGAACTTCTATTACACTATCTGCCAATGCTACCGGTAGCGGATCTATTACATTAGCATTTACATCGCAAGGAACTTTAGAAGACATTGTTGTAAGTTCTGTTGTTGGAGTTGGTATCAATGATTTAGTCACAGTAACTGGAGGAACTGGTGTTATTCCAGCAGGAACACAAGTTTCTGGTATTGATGAAGTAAATAATATCATTTCATTATCAACCACACCCACAACTGCTGGTTCGGTAGTTTTATCACTTGTTCCTGTTTACGGGACACCTACAACAAATTTGCAGTTTACTGTTGGAAATACTGGAGCAGTAAGTGATGTTTCAATTAGCGATGCTGGAAATGGATATTCAAATGATGATGTCTTAAGTGCAGAACCAAATCAATTAACGCAACCAATTGCATATCCAGTAACTAATGTTGCGATTGATAAAATATCATTCACCCCTTCCCCTTCCAGTGCAACATTTTCAGTTGGAGATATACTGAGACTTGTTGACGGTGATCTTCAGGGATTTAATATCCAGACGCAACCTACAATAACTCCAACAACAACCGGACCATTAACTACTACACTAGATAGCAATTCATTAACAATTAATGTTTCGACCACATCTGGAATTAATGTTGGTGATTATGTTACCGGTATTGGTTCTGATGTTGGGCAACTTGCTGATAGCACTGTTGTTGCTAATGTAGTTAATGGCACAACTATTACTTTATCAACAGAACCTGGAATTTCTGGTGCAGCAAATCTTACATTTGCATCAGACGAATCGGGAAATTTTACCAATCTAGCAACTACATCACCAAATGGATCTGGTGCAACTTTCAATGTTGTGCGATCGTTTGATGGACAAGTAACACAAGTAGACCTTGTGCAATTTGGAAGATTTTACCAAGATCTAGATACAATTACAATTGCCGGTAATTTAGTTGGTGGAACTTCTCCTGCACATGATATCACAATTCAAGCAAGTTCAGTCACCACAAACACAGATCAACCTATACACAAGATAATTACTTCTGGTGGTAATACTGACTATGTTTATGTTGGATATGGATCTACATTATCCAATGGAGATGAACTTTATGTTGTTGGAAACACAGGAACGTTATACACAGTAAATACCGCATCAGACCTTCAATATAGATGGTTTATTGATATTGGTTCTGGTTCTGTAATGACACCAAACCTAACATTATATTCTGGATCTACTTACGAATTTGATTTAACTGATTCTAGTAATATCGGACATGAATTTATCTTATCTGAATTTAGAGATGGTATTCACCCACCAAGTAACATAACTGGTATTTCTGCAAATTTAGATATTGCTACCACATCTATTACTGTATCTGATGCTTCCAATTTATTGGTTGGGATGGAGGTAATTGTAACATCTGGATCTGGTGTTCTAAATCCATCAACTTTAATTGAAAGTATTGTAGGAAATGTTATCACATTAAGTGAATTGCCTGCTACTAGCGGATTCTCTACCTTACAATTTATAGGAACCGAATACACAAATGGTGTGGTTAGATCGGCAGCAGGATTGATAATTTCAGTTATTGATACCACCCCAAACTTATATTATGCATGTTCGATAGGATCTAGCGCACACTACGATGAAGGCGGTGAAGATAACGATGAATCTACTATTACGATAGATTTAAATAATCCGAAAGTTTTTGGATCTGGATTGCTAATTAATGTAGATTCTGTTGTTCAAACTGATGTTATTGTTTCCGATATCGAATCTGGAACACTTAGTGCAGTTTCAATGACTGCCCCAACAGGAACGTTCCCAACATTAAATTCTTCTGGGACATCAACGTTATCTAATATTGTTTCCAATTCACTATCAGTTAGTTCAATTAATGGAAATACTATTACAGTAACAACATCTGGAACACTCCAGTTAAATGGTGATATTGCTATTGGGTCCACATCACCAATTGTGATGTCTTCCACGTCTGGAGATATCACTACAACAGGAACTTTTAAAACTTTTAATAGTCTTAATGTTAATGATAGTCTTGTTATCTCAAATAATAATATTTCTTCTGCTGCAAATTTAGATATTAAATTTACTCCAGCAACAGGTAGAGTTGCTAAAATTGATTCTGTAAGTGCAATTACTATTCCTTCCGGTACTATTAATGAAAGACCTCCGTCTGGGGTTGTCGAAAATGGTTCTATTAGGTTTAATACTGATAGTAGTCAGTATGAAGGATATAGCGCATCCACAAATTCATGGGCATCTTTGGGAGGTGTAAGAGATATTGATGGAAACACTTATATCTTAGCAGAACTTTCGGCAGGATCAAATGATAACATTTTATATTTTTATAATGATGGAAGCAACACATTACAAGTAAATTCTAACTCATTAGATTTTAGAACTGCTAAACAAATATCATCAACAAAATTAGGTCTCCCAGCATATACCTTATGGAGTGCAAATACTGCAGTAATTGTTGGACAATATTTAAGATATAAAAATAATGTTTATGAAGTGACTTCTCCAGGAACAACTGCTTCTGCTGGAAATTTTCCAACTCACACTAGTGGAGTAGCGAACAGTGGATCATCACAACTTACATGGTCTGCTACTGCTGTATCTCCTCTAACGATTGATGAAGTAGAAGAACTCAGAATTGGTCCAGATAAAAATTGTGCGTTAATTATTGGTCAAGAATTAAAATTAGATGATAATAAAATTTCTACATCTGTCCAGGATCTTATTATTGAACCAAATGCAGGAAAGCAGGTAATTGTTAATTCAACAACACATTTGAAAATTCCTGCTGGAACTGACAACGAAAAATCTATCGCTCCAGCTGGTCCAGGATCTATTAGATTCAACACCACAACTGTTCAGTTTGAGGGATATAGTGGTGCTAACTGGTCTTCTCTTGGCGGAGTAAGAGATGTTGATGGTAATACATACATCATTCCAGAAACTGCTCCTGCAGCAAATGAAAATATTTTATATTTTTACAATAATAATATTAACACTATTCAATTAACAGAAACTGTTTTAGATTTTACAAGTATCGACACTATCACAACTAGTGGAGGAACAAATCTTGCTCTCGATACACAAACTCTTACATTAAATAGCAACGCTACAACTATAGACAATAGCGATTCAACTAGAACATTTATTAGCACCACAAAGCAATATCTTGATATCGGTCTTTCTTCTGGATTAAATACAGATCCTGTTCTTAGATTCGATGATCAAGGCGACATCTTTTTTAATACTACATTTGGGTCTGGTTCTTTTAATGGAGTTAAAATTTTTGACGGAGAATTAAAAGAATTTGAATTAGCAGATTATAAAATTAGTTCTGCTACTTTTACATTAGACAAAGGCGGATTGGAATCATCTTCTGTAGTTCTTTATGATAGCACAACTTCAAAAGGTTGCAAAGTAACAGTTGTTTCCAAATCAGACTCAGGAAAAAGATCTATGGCAGAGTATTCTGTTATAGATAATGGCACTGATATTTTCTTCAATGAATATGCCTCTTTAAATACTTCTTCTGATCAATTCACATCAGCATTTGATTTTACTTCTTCAACAGAACCAAGAATTACAGTTACATTAACAGATGATCACACTATTGCTGATATTATTAACTTCACCATACTAATTCAGGAACTTAAGTAAAATGACATCAAACTTACAAAAATTTGACTCCCTTGGTGGATTTTCTGTAGCAGAATTAATTCACGTTGACGACAAACATAATGCAAAAGAGTTTAACTCAATTGAAATGAAAAATTCGTTTCATTTAGATAGTAAAACTACAAATTATATTTTGCGAGGATTGAATACTTCTACTCTACAGTTAGATGATGTTGGCACATCTATTACTATCGATAGTAATACTATGAATTTTATTACTGGACATTTTATTGGAGTAAATTCAACTGGTGTTGTCTACACTGGAAAAATTGAAAGTGCTGTTTATTGTAGTGGAGTTGGGGCAGTTTCAGAACTATCTAATATGTTAACCATTATTAAACATGATGTTCCTGTTAGCGAGACTTGGAGTATCGAATCTTTTACGGCAACAAATCGTTTTAGTTATTCTACAGTAAGATCAGGAACTGTACAAACAATTAAGTGGGCAGTATCCACAGAAGTTATCAGTATTGCTTGGGCTTAATGCTAAATATAATATAGGAAAAAAAGTCAAGAGCACGGGAACACCATGAGTTTTCATATTAATTCCGACAAAGAAAAAATTAAGGGTGTAAACCCTAAACTTATCGGTGATAATGAGACTACTATTAGAGTTGGCGCGGGAGCTAATGAACGAGAAGTAATGCGTTTAGAGCTAGATGCTCAGAGCGGATTACCTCGTATTGGTATTAATAGAACTGGTCAAAGAATTAACAATATTGATATTACTGCTGGTGGTTCTGGGTATACGTTAGCACCTACTGTTGTTATTGATCCACCACCGGCAGGTGGAACTCAAGCTCTTGCTTCAGCATTTGTTTTTGCAGGAGAAGTTGTATCAATTGCTGTCAATGATCCTGGTATTGGATATACTTCTGTTCCAAACGTTGTCTTTAATGGTGGTAATGGAGCTGGTGCTGCAGCGACTGCAGTTCGAGACACTGTTGATTTTGAACTTGATATCAATGGAGCTATCAGAACTTCAACATCTATCATTTCTGATACTGCAAGAATTCTCAACCTAGACATTGAGAATTTTGTTACTCCAGATTTGAATATGAGGGCACCAAACCTCAAAACATATATGAATGGCACTGGAACGCCATGGGCTTCTAATATTATTGTATCTGAAAATTCTTACAGATACTCACAAGGAAATATATACCAAGCAACTAATACTGGTACTACTGGAACACTTCCACCTACGCATAAAGATGGTATTGTATTAAATGGTGATGTTAACTTTAAACATATTGGTTTTAGAGTATCTGATCCAAATAGTTTTAAATTTTTAGAAACAGGAGAATCTGGTGAGTTCCCACGTTCTATTACTCCTCTCCTAGGTGATCGATCAGATAAGATTGCTACTACAGAATACGTCCTCAACCTGGCAACGAATGACGTTGGTGGTCGTGTTTATGTTTCGGCACAAATTGGTTCTGATTTAAATGATGGTCGTTCTGCGGTAAACCCAGTTAGAACTATCAAGAAGGCAGCACAGATTGCGTGGTCCACTCCCGGTATTAAAGAGACCCTTATTGTTTCTGGTGGTGATTATGTAGAAGATAATCCAATCTCACTACCACCCGATTGCTCTGTTGTTGGTGATAACCTTCGTTTGGTTATTATCAGACCAGCTAACCTTGGAAAACACATCTTCAAGTTTGGTGATAAAAACTATGTTACTGGTGTAACATATAGAGATAGAATTGATGCCAATGGCGACCCAGTTGGAACTTGGGATTTTGCTATGGTCTTTGACGATAAGCAAAGAGTTCTTATTGATAATGAGGTAAATGGAGATTTTGGCGTAGAGTTTCCAATTGGTCATCAAATTTTTGGACCAGAAAGATTCCGTATTGGATTTCAAAATAATACAGGATTGTCTTTATTACAATCGGGAATTCAAGCTGTAGGTTTAAACACTGGTGCTAGAGCATCTATTTTTGATGTTATTTTTGATACCACTACTGGAAATGATGCATATACTAGTGGTAGTATAGATGTACAAGTAAAGGCAGGTTCGCCAATTCAAGGTGATCAATACAATTATGTGACGTCAGCAAGTACTGGGGGATCTTTATCTTTAACAATCAGTCAAACTGCTGGCGAAAATATTCTTAGATTTACAACAGATCCAACTTCTACTATTCCAGTAAGTGCATATGTATATCTAGATGATGCCGATGACTCCAGTTTTACTCAAGGATATTATCAAGTAACAAGTATTGATGATACTAATGCCCCAACATATTGGGATGTTCAATTTATTGCTCTTCTAGATTCTTCTGACTGGGATACATCTCAAGCAGAAACGATTACAATTAATTCTGCAACTCCAGTTGTCAACACAATTGATACTATAAGTTTAAAATCTATTAGAGCTGAAGGTGAAGTTGTATCTTATGATGAAGATATTACTTCAACTCTTCCTATCTCTAGAATTGATTTCTCTTTACAGGGAGATCCAAGTATTACAACAGGAGGATTCCAAGAATCTCAATTTGGTAGTTCGGAAGATATTGGTGGTATTGTATTCTACACAAGCGCACTAGTTGGTAGAACCAATACACACGAACTAAAAGAAGGTCAAGAAATTATTCTTGAGAATTTACCTACTTCAAATCCTAATTTATCTTTCTTGAATGGCAAGCAAAGAATTTATAAAGTTCTAGAAGATGCTGATGGTCGTGCCAGAAGATTTGTAATTCCGAAAAAATTCCCGGCATTTACAGTTGCTAACTTTAATCCAGGTGAATTTGCTACAGTAAAATCATATACAAAAAGTGTTACTTTATCATTACTTAACTCACCAAACAAATTTCCTCTTGCATCTCCCGTCGAAAGAAGATATCAAGATGCTTGTCAGTTAATTAGAAACAATAGAGAGTTTATTGCTGATGAAGTAGTTGGTATTATTAACGATCAGTTTAAATCAGAATATTATTCTGTATACAATTTAGATGCAGTTAATAATACTTTTGATATTTTCCTAGGAACACTTGATCACCCAAACACATACGTTAGTGGCGGTACTATAACTTTTAGTGGTAATTCTTACAATATTAGTGATTTTGTATATGATACATCTATAACTGGTGTTGCTACAATTACTACTACTGCAGCTGCTATATCTGCACTGTCAGAAGATGACACTGTTCAATTAGCAGATATCTTAATTTCTTGTTCTGCTGGTCAGAAAATTTACCCTGCATATAGTGCCCCAACAAATTCAAACATTGGAACAAATGGAGATGAGCAGTGCAGACAAGATGTTATTCATTTTTTAAATGCTCTTGTTCGAGATCTTGAATTTGGATCCAACCACAATATTCTTGAAGCTGCCGGTAAGTATGTTGTCGATGGTAAAATTGCATACATCGAAGATGAAATTTTACAAAATGTACGTGCCATTGAATATGCCAGAGAATTGGCAATTTATGCAATGTGTAATTGGAGGATTAAGGATAGAACAATTAATGATCCTGTTTACACAGTAAAACATTCTACACTACCCAGATATATTGATGATACTATAATTTCAGCAACTGCAGGTGATCCTGCATGTGATGATGTGAGATCTGCTATTGATACATTATCATATCTTTGGGCAGATGTTATCACAAATAATGCGTCTGGAACATATCTCGATGCTGCTTATCTAATTGCTAAGAACGCAGATTTAATTGCGGATCAAGCACTAATCAATACAGAAACAACATATCCAACTTTAAATCTTTCAAACATTCGTCAAAGAAAATGTCGTAGAGATATTAGACTTGTAATTGAAGGTCTTGTAAGAGACTTAGTTCTTGGAGGAAACCATGGTATTGTTTCTGCTGCAGAATCGTATTTTAGTGGAACTGTTCTTTCTGGAATTCCAGAAGCGCAATTGGATGAAACCAGATATGCATTCCAGCAAGTAAAAGATCTTGCTATTGCAGCAATGCGTAATTGGTCCGATGGCGATGTTGTACCAACAACACCAACAGGATCTACATATGCTCCAACTACTGGAGTATTTACAGTAACTTTCCCCAATCTTGCTATCATACCATCCCTTCAGGATAGGATTGCTTTTGCTGAAGGAGCTATTACATATAGTTGTGCTGCTAACGGTGGTGGTAATGACGCAAGTCCCTATAGAACTGATCTAAATTTTGGACAAAGTTTCGCGCTTACAAATGTTTCATCTTCTGGAGGAAATACTACAATTACTGCTAATGTTGGAGTTGCTGGATCTAACACAGATGTACATACGTTCGTAAGTGCCTTATCAAATGGAACTAAAATTATTTACAATCCATTTGCTACCACTTCACCTATTCCTAAGTTTGAGGATTGGAGTATTCTTGAAGACAGTGCAAACCCATCTTGTGCTGCTATTGCTTCTGCTATCACAACATCATTAGCAACTTTCGATAGTATTTTGGAGTATGCTTCTGATACTGTTAATGGTTCTGCCCCCGGTTCTATTACTCAAACTTTTGGAACTTTATTTGATTTTGCTGCTATTATCAATTATCCAGATAGTTTTATCTACGATTTTAATAATCAAAAAATGGCAGTTCGTGGTAGATTTGATGATCTACCAATCATTGAAGCATCACCATATACACAGAATGCTTCTATTATTTCTTTCAGAGGTGGTGGTGGTGCTCTAATCGATGGAGACAAAGTTAAGCAACCTAACTGCCCCTTCGCTGGTCTAGAACCAGACGGAACAGCATCGTTCCCCAATCAGGGTAAGTCGATGGTTGCTGCGGCATTCACGATTGTCTCCTTTGGTGGCACAGGATATAAAGTTATCAATGATGGTTATACCCAATTAGTTTCTGTCTTCGTTATCTTCTGTCAAGATGGTGTTCTTTCTGAATCTGGTGGATATGCATCTATTACAAACTCCGCCACAAACTTTGGTACGTTTGCTTTAAGAGGAACAGGTTTCCGTAAAGACGCATATGAGTTTGATGCAGGAATTATAAACACTGTTTCACAGACTCCAACTGGTAGAACAACTCTTCGTATTGGAGATATTGGAAGAGAACCATTAGAACATTACATTGTTAAACTTGATGGATATAGAAATGCAGATCCAGATAAAGAATTCTTTATTGATGCTGTATCTGAAGTTACTGTTGGTCCACCATTTTCTGCAACACTTACTATTGATGATGGTATAGGAAATGGTCTTTCTTTGATTAGAGAGTCTGATGGAGCTACTATCTCCGGTTTAACGGCACTGCAGCAAGCACTGACGCCTGCAGGAGCAACAAACGCAACTATAAGATTACACAGACCATCTATTGTTAATAGTTCTTCTCATACTTGGGAATTTGCTGGTTCTGGTAATAATTACCTTGCACTACCAGAGAACGGTGGAACTAAAGTTGAAGCAAATGAACAAGTTTCTGAAAATTATGGTAGAACATATGTTTCTGGTACTGACGAACTAGGAGACTTTAAAGTTGGTACATTCGCGAGAATTGAAAACAGAACTGGTAATATTACTTTCACAGGTACTGTTACAATTTCGGAAGTTGAATTCCTGAAATTGAAAGGTGGCGATGTTGTTGTTACTGGTTTTGATAACTCTAATACTCTTGGTGGTGCCAATACCAGTGATTCTAAACTACCCACTCAGAAAGCAGTTAAGGATTATATTACCAACAACCTTGGTCCATATATCAACAAACCATATTCTACGAACGCTGTTCCTAGAGCACTAGTAGAACTTACCGACTCTGGTAAGATTTCCATTGACCAAATTCCAGCGTTAAGACCTTTCCAAGTCTTCACTGTTCCTGATCTAGCAGCAAGACTTGCTCTTGAAGGCGCACTTGCTGGTGACATTGCAATTCAACAGGGACTTGCTCCACTCAACTTTATTTCTTCTTCTATTGACACAGGCACCGATGAAATTACAATTCTAAATCATGGTCTTACCAATGCTAAGTTGGTTACTTATAGAGAAGTGACAGGAGCAACAGCACCAACACCCCTCAATAATGCACAAGAGTATTATGTAATTGTTATTAATGCTAATACTATTAAGTTAGCAGCATCTGAGGTTAACGCAAATTCTAATACCGCCATTGATATTACTAATGCTGGTTCCGGAAGCCACATTTTAGAACCAGAAGGATCTACACAAACATTGATTCTAAACAATGATCTTGATAGTTTGTTCTTGGCATTTGCAGTAGATTCAAGTCTCGTATTTAATATAAATGATGTTTATACAGGTACACCTTCCACAGGTAGAATTCAAGCTACAGAATATAGAGAGGGTGTAGTTCACAAAATTAACATCTCAAACGGTGGTTCTGGATATACAGTTGCCCCTACTGTAAGTATTAGTGGTGGCAATCCTGTTAGTGGTGCTGTTCCAGCATCTGCGACATGTAGCATTGCTAACGGCGAAGTTGTTACTATCACAATTGAAAACAACGCTGGTTTAGTTGGTGGTTCTGGATATACAACACAACCAGTAGTTACTATCGCAGCACCTCCTGGAGCTGGCACACAAGCAACTGCGGATGCATTTATTGAAAGCAGATTGTATGGCGATATTGTTAACAATATCAAGATGGTTGATACTGATACTTTTGATGATAGTGATTCACCGAGTGCAAATACGGTTAATATTACCAGAGTTGTTAATACTTCTTCTAATGATGTTAATAACTGGGTATCTTTATCATCAAACCAAATTGCTGCTTCTGATATTACTTCTGGTGTTATCGAAACAGATAGATTAGCAACCGGTGGTGCTGCAAACTCCTTCACATTCCTACGTGGTGATCAGAACTTTGCTCCTGCTGTACAATCTATTAAAGGTGCTGAAACAAGATACTTTGCAAGACTATTTACGACAGCATCAATAGGCGCAAGTGCCTTTATTTTCCAATTCAATCAAAATGCTTTAATTGGTCATGTAGTTGTCGCTAGTGTAGCAGGAATTCCAGCAAATACAACTATTAACGGTGTTTCAACTGTTGCTGGAATCACAACAGTTTCCATTAATAATCCTATCACTGCTGATATTGCATCAGGAACAGTTATAGAATTTGAAAGAGGTAGTTCCCCTCTAACATTTGACTCTTCAAACACAACTGGCAATTTTATTGATAGCGTTGTTATTGCCAACCCTGGTAGTGGTTATACTAATGGACAATTTTTTGATATTAGTCTAGATGGTGGCGCAGGGGTTGATCTTAGAGCTAATTTAATTATCTCTGGTGGTGAAGTTACTGACGCTACCGTAACAAACGCTGGTAGTGGTTATACTTCCGACTTCCAAGTCACTCCAAATCCAGCTACTATTGGTGCTGGATCTAACTTAGTTCTTCTTGCAAAAGTTAGCACGGTTAATAAACAGTTTGCTAATGTTGCTATTGATGTTCAGAGAGTTTCTGATCTGACTATTTCTGCTGATGAATTTGGATCTATTGGTGTTGCCAGATTCAGAAAATCTCAGTTTAATATTGGTCAAGAAGGCAATGGATCTATTACAATTAAAACAGGTAATCAGAGTGGACTTGACGCTGATTTACTTGATGGTGCTCAAGGGGATTTCTACTTAGACGGCACTAATTTTAGTGATAGAAGTATTGGACCAGACAAACTTAAAGATGATACTTATGGTATTAATATTGGTGGCAGATCTGGTAATACTCTAAGACTGCTGACAGGTACTAGCAATCCAGCATCTAATTTATCACCAAGTGAATCAGTTGAAGGTGTATCAGTCAAAACTGTATTTAATAGTTCTAATGGTCTATTGACTGCATTCCCAAGTGTAGATACTGGAGCTTCTAACTCCGCCAAGCATTTGGTGATGACTCTCCGTAATGGTGGGTCTGGTATCGACACTTCGTTTGGTGGTGTAAGACAACTTGCGTTTGCAAATGATGATAGACTTTATTTACGTGGTTCCGGTGATGCTGTATCGTCTTACGGATCTTGGTATGAGATTTGGAACTCAGGAAACCAAGGTATTGATTCTGGATTAGATGCCGATAAACTTGATAACAAACAGGGTGTTTGGTATCAAGATGGTTGGAATATTCAGAAAAATGAAATCTTTGATACAAGACTTCCATCATGGAGAAGTTCTACTAAGTTCAGAGATAAGATTGAAATTAAATCTTTCTCTGGATCAGATGTCTCTTATAGAATTCTAGTAAGGCAAGTCCTTGATGCTGCAGCAGGAGGAGATTTTTCACCAGGATCTCAAATCAATATTTACAATATTAACAAGCAAGATATTGGTGATTTCTTCATTGATCTTGCTCCACAATTAAATGATGCTAATGATTCTGCTAATAGTTACACAATGCTTATTGGTAGATTGGCATCTGGTGGTAATCTTGAGGATGCAGTATTCCTTGGTGTTGCGGGTGATGAAAGACGCTTTGAAAATTATGAAATTTATGACAGCAACACAACACAGTTTGCTGAACTTGGAAACAATTCTGGTGATGGATTCTTAAGACTTGGAAGATATGATGGTTTGTTCTCTACAAGTCCATACATACACTTCAATTCGTCTCAAGCACAAGCAGTAGATAACAACGGAGATCCTACTTACAACTCTGCTATTATTGCAACTGGCGGTACTACTGCCGAGGGATCTGGTAGTCTTGAGTTTAAGGTCGTTGATGAAAATGAATTGACAGTTAATAACAATATCATCTGGAACGCAGGTAATGTTGCATTTAATATTAGTAATGTAGTTTCTACATCTTCACTGAAATCTGCTGTGATGAGAGATACCAACGGCGATTTTGCTGCTGGAACAATCACAGCAAGTCTAATTGGTGCTGCTTCTCTCAACGTATTGAAAACTGGTGATACCATGACCGGTGGTTTGACTATCACTGGTAATAACAACCTTAACATCCAAGGAACTGGTACTCTCAATGTTGGTGGTAATACTACATTAGGAGCAGATTTAACCGTTGATAGTGGAACTCTATATGTTAATTCCACAAATAATAGAGTTTTAATTGGTCAAACTACAGAATCAAATCCAGTTAAGTTTAATGTTTATACCTCACTAGAATCTTCAGAATATGAAAATGGTGCTGCACTATCTTCACAACAATCAGTTTACCAATCAAGTGTATACAACCAAGTAAATGGTGGAGAATCTGGTATTGTATTACAGCACGGTGCTTCTGGTGCTGCCCAATGGGGTATCACAACACACAGAACAAGTGCTAATGTTGGCGAACTAATTATTAGAACCAGAACAGCCAATGCTACTTCTGCAACACGACTCAAAATTTCTAATGGTGGCAATATTCTTCCTGGTGCTGATAGCGACCAAGATCTTGGTAGTAATTCTGTAAGATGGCAGAATATCTATAGTGATATTACGTATGTATCTAATAGTGTAAGGATTGCCGATGGTGTTGCAAACCAAGAAGCAGACTTACAGTTTAGGGGTGGTGGTACTGGCGCAGGTGGTGGTAGAGGATTCCGATTAGGTTCTAATATTGGTGGTGGTGCTGATGTTTTCGAGATCTATTCATCGCAAACATTAGGCAGTGATGACTGGAAGAGTCTAGCATCTCCAAATACTTTACCACCAGCATTTGCAATTCAAGGAGAAAACAACAGAGTAGGTATTAACACAAATCAATTCCAAGGAACTGATACAACTACCACTCCAAATGTCGTTAGAAACTATCAACTCAACATTGATGGTGATGTTAACTTCAATGGAACACTATTCCAAAATAATGCAGAATTTGTAACTTCCAGATGGACAGAATCTCCAAATGGCGATAACATTTATAGAGCATCATTTGTTGGTATTAACTTTGTCCAAAGTGGAACCAAAGAACCAGCATTCCCATTGGAAATTTATGGTGGGTCTAATATTCTTGGATCTGACTACACAAATGAAGTTAACTCCCATACTCTTCATGCCAATGGAGATAAGCAATGGTTGGATAGTTATGGTGTTTTCAAAGCAAATAGAAATACTTGCGAAGAAAATATCACAATTCCACAGAATACTAACTGTATGACTGCTGGACCAGTATCCATAAATAACAGTGTAATTATTACAATTGCTGACGGAGCTTCTTGGAGTATAGTATAAGATGAGTCAACTATCAGTTCACGATATTCGCGGTATTGCTGCATATAACAATAAAATTAGAGTCCCTCAAGGTCATCAATTAGACATTGAAGGACTCATGAAACTTCCCCAGTGGACGGAATCTTCAAAACCAGCAACACCAGAGGTTGGTTTACAAGGATGGAATACTGAAACGGAAACTTTGGAATTTTACGATGGTACTAATTGGAAAGCTTTAGCACGTTCTGCTATTGGAACACAAGATTCACCAGCAACTTCTGCTGCTGAACTTGTGGCAAATGGACAAACAACGGATGGCGTTTACTGGATCAAAGCAAGTTCGTCAGCACCTGCCCAACAAATTTACTGTATTCTAGATCCAGCATATGATGGTGGTGGATGGATGGTTGTAGCAAACAATTCTGCCAGCAATGTTTTATATACTTCGTCTCATATCTGCAGATTTACAGCATATACATCTTATGTTGGTAGTTCTGGATCTGATTCACATTCTCCAAGCAATAATTTTAGTATTAATTGTACTGATATTCAATTCAATAAAATGGTTTGGGTAATAACAAACTCAAATTCAAACTTTATTGGTTCTGGTGGTAGTAACGTAAACGGTTATATTAATTTTACATGGAACAATCAAATTACTGTTCCAACCGAGCAACCATATTGGTCTGCTGATAATGGAAACAACGGATTTTCCATGGGAGCAACTGTAAGTTGGCCTGGTTTTGGCGCGAAGAGAATGAATTCTAGTTATGGTGGATATGGGCAAAACTCTACTAATAACTATGGTTTTGGTACACTCCACAGTAGTTCATATTCAACGAACAGAGGAACTGGAACTCAATATAAATGGGTTGGAAGTGGTGGAGCATATTATCCAGCAACAGGTGCTTTCCAAGGTTCTAGAGCCAACAGTGGAAATACAGATGCATTGAATGCTTATAGTTGGACAGATTCTAGAACTGGAAGTGGTAGCACATACAGTAATGTGGGATTTGATGACTGGCAAGATGGATCTGGTCTTGGAGATCAGTGGAACGTTGAAGGTGGAGACAAGTCAACCACTCGTGGTAAACCAAGTTTTATCATGATTAAGTAATCACAAAAATCGTAAAACAATGACACAACCATTTGCTGACTATGATGCGTTATATGAAGGACGCATGGAATCTCTCAAGAAAAAGAGAGAAGAAAAATTTAAACAACTAGATGGAGATTTTTTCAAAGCTCTAGAAGTTAATGATACAGTATCTCAAGCAAGAATTGCTGCCAAGAAAAATAAATTAAGAAATTTTCCACAAGAGATGGAAAAGAAAACTTTTCTTTCAAGAGATGATATAATTCGTTATGAACCAGAGTGCTTTAGAAATGAAACAGTGTGAATATACAACTAGTGCCGGAAAAAAGATCTATGTTTTTCGTGATGTTTATGACTATGATCGACAATTAAATTTAATTGATTGGTGTGTTAGACAAAATTATAAATTCCGACCATCCAACGAAGGTGTATTGATTGGACTAAAAAGTGATTTAGTTTTGAGCGCACATCCAGGATTAGAACTTCCACAATTAGCAGAACAATTTTCTCTAAATGACGAAAAGTTAAAACCAATAGTAGATATTATTGGGAATAAACGAGAGATGGTAGCACATTGGATTAATGCTAATATTTCAAAAACATCTCCACATTTTCACCCCGATAGTTTTAAAAAAGGATCTTTGTCTATGCTTTACTATGCAAATGTAAAGTGGGACCTTTCGTGGGATGGATATACAGTATGGGCATCAGATGATTTAAACAACATCGAGCATGTAGAATTTCCAGAACCAGGAAAAATTGTTATTTTTGATTCTAGTATTCCACACAAACCAACTGCTGCTGGACCAGAAGCACCGTCTTTTAGGTATACAATGAATACAGTTTGGGAACCTATAAATAGTTAAACATAACATGCCCAAAAAATAGATAGTCATGGCAGGAATTTTAAAACTGGATGAACTTCACAACTCTTTAGGCAATAACTGCGCTAGTTTAACTAATACAGGTATTGCTTTGAGAGTGGCAAATTACGCTGGTGATGGCACATATCCAACTCTGACAGCAGCAGAAGCTGGTTATATGATTTATGATTCTGTCTTAAAAACTATGGTTTTTTGGGACGGTTCTGAATGGTTTCAACTTAAAAAACAAGGAAACCAAGACGGGTCTACCCCAACAAATGCCATCGAAGATTTTGCTGTTTGGTATTCCGATGGACCTTCTGCAGGAGAATACTGGATCAAACCATCTGGATATGGTGGAGCAGCAGAACTTGTTGCAATTGATATTGATGGATCTGCACAATTTAGTGGTATTAATGATCAAGGTATCTGGGTCAGAATCAGATATGCTCAATCATATTACTCTCGTGGGGATGCATGGCGTGGTCAATCTGGACTATCAAATCCAGCTGCCGCATCCTCAACAGCATACTCTGGAGACTTTGCTTATGATCAATCAGATGGACTAATTCAAGCATTACTTGATATAGGTTTAGAAACGAGACAAGTATTTGAATCTTGGGGTGCTGGTTCTGTTGGTTGGACATATGGTTCTGGTTATATGGAATCAAGAGGATTTGATAATGTAAACTATACCAGATGGAATGGTTCTCAGAACATTGTTGGTAAGAGTTATACTAGAGTGGCTGGCATGTCTCACAGTGTTACTTCTATTAATGGTCCTTGGGACAACCCAACTGCTAGAAACACTGACGACACTGATAGAAACGACTCTGCCACATGGAGAGTAGGTAGATTCTACTTTAAATATACTGGTAGTTCTGCTACTGCTCCACTTCCTATCAAAGGTATTTGGAACGCTGACGTTGACGGAGCCACTGAGCAAAGATATTTCCCATTCAGAGATGCAGCTGGTGGTTGGTCTGGTAATGGCGAAAGTGATATTTACATCAAAGTTCTATAAGTTTTAAAAGAAAATGTCTCAAATTAATGTCGGCACAGCAAATGCCAGTATTCTAAAACTTGGATCCTATAACGGAATTGATAATTTTCCAACAGGTTTGTCTGCTGGTGATGCAGGATCTATGGTATTTGATAGTTCAACTGGACAACTTGCTTTCTGGGATGGAACTGATTGGAAACTAGTAAAAGGTGGTGGAACTCAAGACGGTCTTACAGCAGATGGAGCATTCTCTCAATTATCTGATGTTGCCGATAAAGGATACACAGGTATTCAAACTCTTTACACTACATTTAACGAAACTGTAGCACCTGTAGAAGTTCAAGTTAACTTTAGTGTTCCAAATGGTCCATGGTACATGGTTAGTTTTGCAATGCCAGCTGGATACCGTTGGGATGCTGATAATATGAACGGCACTGTTGGTGCTGGTGTATACAATAACACTAATAGTACTCATAGCAGTACCACGAGACCTAGAAGAACAGGAACAGTTCCAAATATGGGAACACGCCAAATTGGAGAAATTTATAACGTATCTCAAATTGAAAGTGTTTCAAACGCTGCTGCAAGAGGATGGTATGTTGGAGGAGCTGGTTATAATACAGGGTGGAAAGCAATTGAATATTATAATCACGGAACTCAAACCAATTTTTCTTTATCTGAAATTACAGCACTGAGAAATATTGTAACGCAATTATCTTCATATACTCCACACTGTGGATTAGAAGTTGACGCTCAAGGTCTTGGTTCTGCCACCAATTGGAGACAAGATTATACTGGTAATATTGGTGGTCATGGTAATTGGTTGAGAATCGGAAATGATTATATGAGATCAACTCCATCAGAAAACGCATCTGACGAAAGAGGGGTAGCTTTCTTCTGGACACATAACTCATATCAAGCAGAACTATTTGGCGGTGGATCACTTGATTATGCTGTTAGTGGGGGTACGCCATCTGGTCTTCCAAACGGATTTATTTTACCCGATGCAGTTAAATTTAGTGGAACTACTGGAGGAGGATCAATGTTTGGAACTCCATATATGAACTTCTCGGGATTTGAAAATAGAAGAAATAATAGAAACTATTTCTTGTGTAAGTAATGCTATAATTAAAATAAAAATATTATGAGTTTTGATAATTTTATTATGGAAGTGCCTGGAGCATTTTCAAAATCTTGGTGTAACAGCGTAATTGAACAATTTGAAAAAGATAAAAATCTTCAATTGGATGGAACATGTGGATCAAATATAAATGGGTCATCTACTGTAGATAAAAAAATAAAAGATGGAACAGAAATTTGTGTTAACCCAGAATTACTAGGAAATCCTGAATGGAGACCATTACTAGAACCTTTTCAAAAAATTTTAAAAAAACATATAAAAAATTATTGTAAAAGATATTCCTTTGTGGATGAAAGTAATGATACAGAAAGCGGATTAAATGGAATTGCAAAATTGGAACTAGAACCAGAATTTAATATTCAAAAATTTTATCCAGAAAAAGGATTTTTTGTTTGGCATGTTGAAACTGGTTCTGATACCAATTCATATAGACAACTTGTTTGGATGATATACTTAAATGATCTTAAAGATAAAGGAGGAACTCTTTTTAAATTTCAAGATATTAGATGCAAACCACAAAAAGGAAAATTAGTTATATGGCCTGCTGGTTGGACACATTTTCATAAGTCGGAAATTTCTCCATCAGAAATTAAATATATTGCAACAGGGTGGTACAAATACGCATAAATAATCATATACACAATTACCTGTGATAACCATGGATCCAGCACAACTCAAAACAAACTTTGAAGAGCAGATTGCTACAACCGAAAAGCAAATTGCTGAACTCGAAGCAAACCTTATTAAAGCAAAAGAGTATAAGATTAAACTAGAAGGCGGTCTAGAAACTCTAGGTCTTCTAGAAGACAAACCTGAAGAAGAAGCAGCACCTACAGCAGAAACAACAGAAGAATAACTCTCAGATCCCTTCTTCCTAAATAGGTAAGAAGGGATTTTTGTGTGTAATGGCGTCTCCAAATTCAAGAGCTGATCTTATCACATATTGTAAGAGGCAACT